>ERZ1048872.636-NODE-636-length-36303-cov-10.760235_pt1 | contig 36303 bp, 36 predicted proteins | sample MGYA00383100_ERZ1048872 | MGnify/ENA primary metagenome ERZ1048872 (study PRJEB29581, sample SAMEA5548370) | metagenome | biome: marine; feature: coastal; material: water | depth 50 m | study: Short-term variability in the microbial, nano- and picoplankton...
AAATTGTTATAGAGCTTTTCGGTCGCTTTTAGCGTCAAAAAATCCTCACCGAAGCTACTATGTAAGCTTTCCTTCAGTGGGTTTCAAATACTATAAGTATAATAACCGATCGATTCAGGGCCGCTGAATCTTGTTTTCTAACTCTCGGCCGGTGCTGCTTGACCGCTTCGATCGCTTGATCGAGGAGGCGTATAATACGTCTTTTTGGACGCTTTACAAGCCTTTCGTGAAAAAACTTTGAAGTTTTTTTCACTAACTTTCCATTGTTAACTTTTTCTTTAAAAATCAACACTTAAGCAGTGCCGAAATTCATTCAAAAGTTCTTGCAGCCCCGCCGTTTACTACGTGTAAAACAAGCCTGCCTGAATGCAAAGTTTTCGTTACTTTGGGCCTTTCTGAATGTCCCTAAGCAACAAGAGCGGCGCACTATACAGCAGGGTTTCTGATTAGTCACTAAGGCGATGCGAAAAAGTTGAAATAATTACGACAACCGCTCTTATGACTACTCTGTCAATTTTTTTGAGCGAACCTTGCGTGCGATTGCCATGACAGGACCAGAGGCAGCGTAAACGAACGCAATGATCAGCAACACGACAGGTGGGTCTAACAGTATCAGCACGAACAACATCACGACGACCAGAAGGTAACGAAACGGCACATGGTGCTTATCCATTTGTTTCGGGCTGTAGTAGAGAATATTGCTGACCATGAGTAATGCGATGCCAGCGGTGACTGCTGAAATTGGCGTCACGAGCTCTAGCGTCAAAGGTGTCTGCATTTCCTTTTCCATCCACACCCAAACACTTGTTGCCAAAACACCGGCCGCCATTGGACTCGCCAACCCGTAAAAAACACTATTATCGGGATTGGTATTGAACCTGGCCAATCTCAAGGCCGCGCAGGCCATGTAAAGGAACGCTATTGCCCAACCGAGATTACCTAAATCAGAAAGCACCCAGCTAAACATCAGCACCGCAGGGGCAACACCGAAGGCAACCAGATCAGATAAACTATCGTACTGAACGCCAAACTCGCTCTGGGTGTTCGTCATACGCGCGATGCGACCATCGAGCGTGTCTAGAAAGCCCGCAATAATAATTGCTATCGCTGCATTTTCCAGCGCACCGCTCATTGCGCCGATAATTGCGTAAAAGCCGGAAAACAGCGCCCCAGTGGTGATCAGGTTGGGCAACAAATAAACGCCACGCCGCAAGCCGGCGCGCTCATCGATCTTTTCGGATATTGGCGTCACTTTCTCTCCAGCTACGGCGGGGGCATCTTGATGATGATCTGACATTTCACTGGATTGGTTAGGGGGCTGATTATGCTCTGCCATTTTCTAAAATCTCTCAAATTTAAACAGGATTTAGTCTAAAGAAAGTTAGAAAAATGTGCAAAAGCGCGCTAGACGCTGAGAATCTTTTCCCCACGACTTAGTCCGGATACACCGGATCTGACAACTTCAAGGACGACGGCATCGGCAAGCGCACGCAAAAATGCGTCAAGCTTTTCCGACGTGCCTGCCAACTGAATCGTATATGCGCTGCTCGTCACGTCAACAATTTGACCCCGAAAGATATCCGATGTTCTTTTAATTTCCGCGCGTTGGGCACCTGAGGCCTTAACCTTGACCAACAGGAGTTCACGCTCAATGTGCTCTCCCTCAGTAAGATCGACCAGCTTGACCACCTCGATTAGCTTGTTAAGCTGCTTAGTGATTTGCTCGACTTGCGAATCACTCGCGGATGTCGTCAACGTCAGACGAGACAGCGTTTCGTCGTCGGTTGGCGCAACGGTCAGCGTTTCAATATTGTAGTTTCGCTGCGCAAATAGACCGATGACTCGCGAAAGCGCACCCGCCTCGTTTTCCAGCAGCACGGAAATGATTCTGCGCATCACGTTCGTACTCCCTTCTTTAGCCACATATCTCTCATCGAACCATTCGGCGCAATGTGCATCGGATAAACATGCTCATGCGGATCGACCAAGATATCTAGGAAGACAAGTTTGTTTTTGATCGCATAAGCTTCTTCAAGCACTGGCTCTAGCTCATCAAGTGTTTGCACCTTAAAACCGACATGTCCATAGGATTCTACCAGCGCAACAAAATCCGGCAGCGACTCCATATAGCTCTGGGAGTGCCGACCTTCGTATTGCATGTCTTGCCACTGCTTAACCATACCCAGCGTGCCGTTGTTAATATTAACTATTTTTACGGGCAAACCATATTGGGCGCAGGTCGACAACTCCTGAATATTCATCTGAATACTTCCCTCTCCGGTAATGCAAGTAACAACCTCATCTGGAAATGCGGTTTGCACACCCATTGCCGAGGGAAGACCAAAGCCCATGGTCCCCAGGCCTCCGGAGTTGATCCATTTTCGGGGCTCGTCGAAAGGATAATATTGCGCAGCAAACATCTGGTGTTGGCCGACATCAGAGGTCACGAATGAAGATCCCCCCGTGACTTTATACACCGCCTGAACGACCTGCTGCGGCATGATCGTTTGACCATCCTCATGCGGGGTGACCGACAAACAATCAACGCTTCGCCAACCCTGAATCTGATCAAGCCACTCTGCGATATGCTCACTCGGCTTATCTGTGTCCTTTTTGATCTTGTCTTCGACAATAGAAACCATGTCTTTGAGCACAGTTTTTACCGGACCGACAATCGGGACGTCGACAACAACATTTTTCGATATGGACGCGGGGTCGATATCGATATGGATAATCTCCGCGTGCGGACAAAATTTTGAAACAGTGTTTGTCACCCTGTCATCAAATCTCGCACCGACAGCCAGCAGCACATCGCAGTGATGCATTGCCATATTGGCCTCGTAGGTACCATGCATACCCAACATGCCAAGATTTTGCGGATCAGTGCCTGGGTATCCACCCAACCCCATCAATGTATTCGTCACAGGATAGCCCAGCGTTTGAACTAACGCTGTCAGCTCTGGTGCAGCTTCACCCAGAATAACGCCCCCGCCGGCATAGATGACGGGTCTCTCGGCTTCAAGCAGCATCGATACCGCTTTCTTAATTTGACCCGTATGCCCCTTACTCGCAGGATTATAAGAACGCATGTTCAGGTGCTTGGGGTACTCATATTCCACCAAGTCAGTCGGGTTTGTGATGTCCTTTGGAATATCCACCACGACCGGACCGGGTCTACCGGAAGTCGCAATGAAAAAAGCTTTTTTTATCGCGTCAGGAATGTCCTTAGCACTTTTAACTAAAAAACTATGCTTCACGATGGGCCTTGATATCCCCACCATGTCGGTTTCTTGAAACGAATCACTACCAATCAGATGACTCTGCACCTGGCCTGAAATAACAACCATGGGTATTGAATCCATATAAGCCGTGGCGATGCCTGTGATCGCGTTGGTAGCACCGGGCCCAGACGTCACTAGCACAACACCGGGACGCCCAGTACTGCGTGCATAGCCGTCTGCCATGTGAGTGGCTGCTTGCTCATGCCTCACAAGGATATGTTTTAACCGGTTTTGTTTGAACAAAGCGTCGTATATATGCAGCACGGTTCCACCGGGATAACCGAATACATGATCAACATTTTCTTCTTGGAGACATCGAACGAGGATGTCACCGCCTGATAGCATTTCCACCAATTTCCCCTGTTTACAAGGCAGATAAGGGCGGGCATTCTCAATCAAAGCGGTTGCTACGTCAACGTCTCAGACGCTTATTCGAACCGAAGCTCAGCGGCCATACAGCGTTTTTGATCCTTTTTTTACGTTAAAACGCCCTCGCTCAACGGCGCACTGCTCGAAATATGCTTGCTGTTGCAGTACCATGCGAAAAATCTCAAGTTTGGTAGTATTTTAAATGTACAAGCTAAAGTACATTTTGATCATCATTATTTTCGCGACGGCGTCACTGCTCGCAGCCAACCCAACTGTCGCTGCCCAGGCATACTACACTTGGGTTGATGAAAATGGTGTTACCAACTATTCACAACGCAATCCTCAGGGATACGAGGCGCGACGAGTCAGTAAGACCCACAAGTTCGGCGAGCAGGTTTATTTGGAGCAACGGCCGGTCACCACGCCGACAAACGTCGCGCCGGATCAGATCGACCCTGATGCGCTGGTTGCTGAGCGCGTCGCAGCAGAGACCCGGAGAGTGGCCGCAACCAAACGATCAAATTGCGAGATAGGTAAAAAGAATCTCACCAACCTGCAAGCTTTTTCCAGAGTCAGAGTTTCCAACGATGACGGTACCACTCGGATTCTCGCACCATCTGAAAAATCTGCAAGAATGGAAACCGCTCGGCAGGTGATTAGGGAAAACTGTTCCGGATAGACTGTTTACTCGCCCGTCGTCAGGCACTATCCGGTTTTCCACAAAAAGATACCAAAGCGGCCGGTTGGCGCCGTCTGCCGATGAGAGTAAAAGCGATCGTCGCATGCCGTGCAGATACCCGAAGCCTCGATTGAAGCGACTCCCAGACTCAATAACTGAGTACCGGCCTGTTCGCAGAGATCCATCATCCAGTGCTGGGAGTCTCTACCTTTGATGAACCCCTTGTTATCCGGGAAAGCGCCTCTAACCTTTTGATCGACCTCATAATGACAAGGCCCAATCGCCGGGCCCAGCCATGCTTGAAGCTCGGTTGAACTGAACTTTGTTACAGCTCTCTCGAGAATACCGTTTGCTAGACCTCGCCATCCCGCATGAACAACAGCAATCTCTTTGCCGTCGCAACTCGCCAATACGACGGGTAAACAATCGGCGACCATGATGGCCAGCACGACACCGGTTTGCTGCGTAAAACTGCCATCGGCGACTGTGGGCTGCCGCAACTGACGCGACAAGACCGATGCATCAACCTCAAAGACATAATCGCCGTGGACCTGATCCAACCAAACAGGTTCAGCTGGCAGCTCTTGAGCGACTCGTGCGCGGTTATTTAGCACCGTTTCAGGCACATCACCCACATGCAAACCGAGGTTTAGCGCACCGTACTGACCGACGCTTTGGCCATGCAGACGGGAGCTGAGCCTGAGCTCAACGCCCTTTGGAGCGTGCCATGCGGGTGTTATTAACGTTTGATGTGCCGCGTCTATCTCTGCTGTGTCGTTAAACTTGTTCATTTCACGCCTTGCTCGCCGACACTGGAATACAGTAACAAGTCGTCGAGCAGCGTCTGCATGTCGACTGGGATTTGAGCGCTCCAGTGCATATCCTCTTCTGTTGCCGGATGCACAAGCTTTAACTCGCGCGCATGTAACGCGGGCCGTTTAAATTCACGCAGCGCCTTGAGCAGGCCAGAGTCTTTATGTGCTGGTTCCTTAAAACCTCCACCGTATGTATTGTCTCCGATCAGCGGATGAGCGATCGATTGCATATGCACTCTTATCTGATGTGTTCTGCCGGTTTCCAAAGCGAGTTCAATATGTGAATGCTCACCGAAATTACGAACGACTTTAAAATGGGTGATTGCTGGCTTGCCGCTCGGACGTATTGCCATTTTCGTCCTCTGGGTGGTATGACGACCGATTGGCTGGTCGACCTTGCCACTGCGCTTGAGCGAACCATACACGACAGCGTCGTAGATCCGGCTCACGGTGCGCGCCTGTAATTGCTGTACCAAATGGTGCTGAGCGGAGAGCGTTTTAGCAACAACGAGTAATCCTGTCGTGTCCTTATCTAAACGGTGAACGATGCCGGCTCGCGGAATGCCTGAGAGTTGTTCCGAGTGATGTAACAATCCATTTAGTAGCGTGCCATCAAAGTTTCCGGCCCCGGGATGAACAACCAAGCCCCGCGGTTTATTGACCACTAGCAGGTGCTCATCTTCATAAACGATATCGAGTGGTATCGGTTGCGGATCATAGGTTGTCTCGATTGCACTCGTTTCAATTGCAACAAGCTCTCCCCCGGTGACTTTATCTTTTGACTTCCTTTTTTGCCCATCGACAACCAGTTCGCCATTTTTTATCCATGTTTGAAGTCTCGAGCGTGAATATTGCGGGAACAATGCGGAGGCAACGTGATCTAACCTGTTGAATGCGAGATCCTCAGGCACTATTTCCTGAAGACTTATATTGAGAGGCATCTGAGAACCATCCTACGAAGGTTAAATAGGTGTAGCTTGGGAAAGGCATGAGGCTATGGTTAAATAGCGCTGTTTTCAAGCCTGCTCAGGAAGAGCTTTAGATCTGATTTGATCAATTTTAGCCTCGAAACACATCCAAGACTGACAAAAGTAGAACAAATCTATGCGCTCAACCACTGTACTCAATTCTATCGCGATGCTGTCGCTTTTATCTCTACTTTTTCTTGCAGGTTGTTCTAGCGACAAGACGACACAAGAAGAGGAAGACATCGACGCAACCGAGCTTGAATATTACAAGATGGCTCAATCTGCCCTACGGTCCGGCAACTATCAAACCGCAGTACAGCGGCTCCAGTTTCTGGAGGCCCGATTTCCCTTCGGCAGATATGCGGAACAGGCACAGTTGGAAATTATCTACGCTTATTTTAAAAGCACACAGTCGGAGTCTGCACGGGCTGCGGCAGATCGTTTTATACGGCTTCATCCGCAACATCCAAATGTTGACTACGCCTACTACCTGCGGGGCATGGCTTCATTCGACGAGGACACTAACTTCCTTGAAAAATTTATCCCCATGAATGCAGCAACCCGGGACCCGGGCGCAGCAAGAGACTCGTTCAACGATTTTTCACAATTGATCAAGCGTTTTCCTAACAGCCAATATGCGCCTGACGCACAATATAGAATGATTTACCTACGGAATTTGCTTGCAGAATACGAGGTCAACGTTGCGCGATACTATATCTATCGTGGTGCCTATATCGCCGCGGCGAACCGTGGACGCTACGTCTTCGAAAATTTTCAGGAAACACCGTCAGTACCCGATGGACTCGCCATCATGGTTGAGGCATATACACTGCTCAACATGGAAACGCTCGCCAGCGAGGCACTTATGGTGCTCAGCGAAAACTTTCCAGAGCATCAGTCACTCGGCGGCGCCGGGCAGCTCGACGCATCAAAATCAGTAAAAAGCACTGAAAAATCTTGGTTGAATATTATTTCATTTGGCTTGCTTGGATAAACTGCAGGTATGGAATTCAATCAAGGCCTGCTGGGACAACAACAACTTCGCCAACGAGCCGCGTTACTCCGAGTTTACAACTACTACCGCATACTTATTTCATTCGGCTTCCTGTTTCTTTTTGTCAAAAAGTATTTTGGCGAGTTCGTTGGTGCTGTTAACCCAGGTTTGTTTCAACAGACCATTCTGGTCTACCTGAGCATCAATATCCTCATCGGCATAACTTCATTATTTGCCCCCCCGAATGTATTCGCGAAAACTGCACCGATATTTACAATACTGATTTTCGACATGTTTGCTTTCACACTTATGATGTCAGCAAGCGGCGGCGTTGCCTCGGGATTAGGAAATTTTTTGATTTTTACCTGCGCCTTCGGTGGCTCATTAATTTATGGTCGTAGTTCTACAGCTTTACCAGCTATCGCATTTATACTGACCATCTACGTCGAGTTTTACTTATTCTTTTTAGAGAAAACCGATTTACAGAGTTTTTTTCAAGCCGGGATTTTAGGCATTGCTTATTTCGGCGCGAATATATTTTTTCAAAAGGCCTCACAACAGCTTCGCAATAGAGACCGGGAAGTTTTCAAGCTTGAGCAAATCAATCAATTGGTCATTGATCGGATGCGTATCGGGGTTGTAGTTGTTTCCAATGACGGCATGATCAAACTCATCAATAATGCGGGCAAAAAACTGCTCGTCATCCCATCGGCGACTGAAAACCCTCACGAGCGCCTTCCTCACGAGTTAATAGACAATTTAACTAGATGGTCCGAGGGCGGCACCAGCGACCCCGTCATATTTCACACTCAGGCTTCATCATCAGAGTTACTAGCGACTTTCTCTGTGATTGATACAACCAATCAAGATCCTGACACGTTGATCTTTATCGAAGACAGCACAGATGTGCAAAGACAAGCTCAGCAACTTAAGCTCGCAGCGTTAGGCAGGCTATCCGCAAGTATCGCTCACGAAATCAGAAACCCGCTTGGGGCCATCAGCCATGCTGCTCAACTGCTCGGCGAATCAACAAATTTAGACAAAGGTGATATCCGACTGACTGAAATTATTCAGAATCACTGCGTTCGAATGAACGACGTCATTGAAAACGTTTTGCAAATGTCCCGACGACATTCCGCTGAAATCAGAGAGTTGGTCGTTGCCGACTGGTTACGTGGCTTCGTTGAAGACTTTTCCGTGGGAAGAGCCGGAACACCCAACATTCAAATCGACACACAAGCAGAGGGAATAAGCATCAACGTCGACCCTCTTCATTTATCACAAGTGCTTGGAAACCTATGCCAAAACGGTCTACGATACAGCGAGAAGAAAACGGGTGAAGACAGACTTTTGATAGAATGTGGCATCGATAGGTTGACAAAAAAACCTTACATTGCTGTCATCGATTATGGTGAGGGCGTGGCCCCAGAACTGGTATCTAATTTGTTTGAACCCTTCTATACCACCGAGACATCAGGCGTAGGTCTTGGACTCTATTTATCCAAGGAGCTCTGCGAGGCCAATGAGTCACGACTGACCTACTCGCAGGCTGCCCACGGTGGTAGTTGCTTTAAAGTCACGTTCCTCAAAAATTATGCAACAAGCCCAATGACAAGCTGACAAACAAGAACACGAGATGATCCAAAAAAGCGCACTAATCGTTGACGATGAACCAGACATCAGGGAGTTACTTGAAATCACCCTGGGTCGGATGGATATCGATACAAAGAGCGCCGCTGATGTTCATTCAGCAAAGGTATTGCTCGGCGATCACAATTTTGATTTCTGCCTCACCGACATGAAATTACCTGATGGCAGCGGCATCGAACTTATTGAGCACATACAGGGTAGCTATCCACACGTGCCAGTCGCAATGATCACAGCCCACGGCAATATGGAGTCTGCTGTCGAAGCTCTGAAAGCCGGCGCATTCGACTTCGTTTCAAAGCCCGTAAACCTTAAGCTTCTCCGAAAACTGGTCGATACAGCACTCAATCTGGAGCCGTTTAGCGCTGCAAAGCATGGCGATGCGGATAGCCCATTACTTGGCAGTTCAACCGTGATGGTCGAGTTGAGAAAGCAAATTGCAAAATTAGCTCGAAGCCAAGCACCCATTTATATCAGTGGCGAATCAGGCAGCGGTAAAGAGCTCGTAGCAAGATTAATCCATGACCAAGGGCCGCATGCCGAAGCACCGTTTATTCCGGTCAACTGTGGCGCAATTCCTAGCGAACTGATGGAAAGCGAATTTTTCGGCCACACCAAGGGCAGTTTCACTGGTGCGGTGAACGATAAGGAAGGCTTGTTTCAGGCTGCCAACGGAGGCACATTGTTTTTAGATGAGGTCGCGGATTTACCACTAGCGATGCAAGTTAAGTTGTTGCGAGGTATACAGGAAAAAGCCGTCAGACCGGTGGGATCGCAACAAGAGTTACCCGTAGATGTGCGCATACTCAGTGCTACTCACAAGGACTTGGCTAAGGAAGTCGAGCAAAATGCTTTTCGACAAGACCTTTACTACCGCATTAACGTCATCGAGCTGGCAGTACCCAACCTGCGTGACCGTCCAGAGGATATCCCGGAGCTCGCGCAGCATCTATTAGAAAAAATTGGTCACGAGTATCAGATGGCACCTCCGACTTTGAGTGCCGAAGCATTGGATGCTCTGAAAAATTACCGCTTCCCCGGCAATGTTAGAGAACTTGAAAACACGCTGGAGCGCGCATTCACCCTTTGTGAAAATGATAAAATTCAACCCGAAGACCTGAAACTTAATCTCGATACTCGCAACGTCGTTGCTACTTCGCTTGCAAAGATATTAGCTAACGAGGCAAACCTTGCTCAAGCTAACGACGAAAAAATTGCACACGACAACAAGCAACCGGCAACCGATTCAGCACCTGCAATTGCCGGCTCGTCACTTCCGGAAGGCGAGGAATCGCTCGAGTCCTACCTAGAGGGTATTGAGAGAAACGTTATCGTCGACGCATTGGAGACCACACGCTGGAACAAAACCGCAGCCGCTAAAAAGCTGGGAATTACATTCCGCGCGCTCCGTTACAGACTCAAGAAACTCGGGCTCGAATAATTTCAGCTTTTTCCCACGCGAAATTCAGCCAATCGCCCATGCAACCTGATCAGGCACGTACCACAATCTCAGCATGAACAGCATCGACGTCATCGATGTTTCTGATTTGATTGAGGGTGGAGAATGGTCAAAAATACTCAAAATTCAGCGTTTAGTGCATCCAACGGTTACTCGTTAGTAGAATTGGTCATCGCGATGGCTATTGTCAGCATCACGATCAACTTGGCCGTTCCGTCTGTGACAAAAATCTATCATCGAAGTCAGGCAACCGCCATGATCAACTGGCTGGTTGGGACTATCCACTACACCAGACACGCGGCGGTGAACTACGGTATTACCGCAACGCTTTGTCCTTCTTCCAACGCTAGTCTTGGGTGCAGTGGTGAATGGCACAACGGCGTCATTGTATTTCTTGATTACAATAGAGATGCAAGAATCAATGGTAAAGATCGGGTCTTGAGCAGCTTTACCCCTTCTGTTATTAACGGCACATTAAAGTGGCGCTCGTTTAAGAATAAGAAATACCTGCAGCTAACAGAATTTGGGTACACCAACTACCAGAATGGTAATTTTGTTTACTGCACCGATTCAAAAGATGCCAAACTTGCTAGGCAGTTGGTCATCAACGTACAAGGTAGAGTCAGGCTTGTTAATAGGAGAAACAAACAAGGTGTTAATGTAGATAGGCGAAATAAACCGCTACGATGCTAGCGACAGACTGATCGTCGCGCAGAGTAATCACGTACGGGTGTGCAAAGACGCATAGAAGTGGGCCTAAAAGGCTCGATCACAGATTAGTGATTCAGGCTGGGGTCCACCGGTATTTGCTCTAAATCGAATGCAATTCTATAGCCCTGTGTTTTGAAATACTTTACTTTGATGTACATGCCTTCTGCCAACAACTCTAGCGCCCCTCCGTCGGAGCCCAGCATCTTCACTCTGATTGGGTCTACCGGCGGACCGAACAAATAGGTATAACCATTAATCGTACCTTTGCGAAGTGACAAATTGAGCATTTGTAGCTCGCCTCTATCTTCTCGAGCCGCGACAGAGCCTTGAACGTTTCTAACGATTTCCATGAAGTCGACCGGCTCTTCGTCTTCATCCTCAGCAAACGCTGGCGATGGCAGCCAAAAAAACAGCAACAGACAGATGTATAGTTTCATATCGAATTCCTGCTTTTCTCACCAGTCCCTTAGTTTACAGAGTCTCTTTGTTTCCATGATAGACGCCCGGTGTTTTTACCTCGACTCGTGTTTGTCGAGGTCGCATCCAATGTTTTGTCACTCAACTGAGTAATACGTTTGTCTTCGATGAAGGAAGAGTCCGTTGGCACAGCATCTTCGAATCTAATACCAGTAACTACGTTATCGTTTACCTTGTCACTGTCATCAAAGGCACCATCGTTATTTAGATCAAAGACACCTCGATCACCAAGACATTCTGTGCCGCCAGTGCCGGGACAGAATGAAAGCGCAAAACCACCAGCCACATCTACACAGCTATTAGCGCTCCTTGGCACGATACTATTGACGAAGGCTAGACCGCCACGGAGCTGGATATTTCGCACCGCTCGCTCACCGGGGAATTCGGCCGACGCAGTGACAGGCATACCTAGACTCGGCGCATCGAGATGGTTGTACCAACCTTTTTTGCCCCCCGTGGCAGAGTATTCCACTTCTTCATTGCTCAGGCTTCTCACGTTGCCAAAGGTCGCGTCGAATTGATTTGTATAGCGTTGTTGCACCAGATCATCAACCCCGATTAACTCTGGGCTCAATCTATCCCAAATGCCATAAATTGATTGGATGTCATCTGTTGTCCCATCCGGCACTGTTATGTAACTACCGGTCGCAAAAATAACAATATATCCATCGGCTTCTGTTGGATGTTGAGTGACGATCGGCTGAGTTGTGATTGGCTGAGGCGTTACATTTCCGAGCCCATCGTCATAGGATGCTTCAAATATTTTTGTGAAAGACCACTTTGACCAGTCGCTGTCACTCAAGTCAAATCTAAAGAAATTTCCAAAGGTATCTCCAGCATATGCGTAATCGATTGTGCCATTACTATCGATATCAATACCTCGAGGCGTACCCAGACCGTTAGGAAATCCATTCTGCACGCCAAACCCAGTATTGATTTTGACAAAGTCGGTGTCTGTCGGGAGACATCCGGAGGGCAACGCAGTGCTGTCTTTTACAACATTATGAACTTTTGATGGGTGACACCAATTCCCGTCGGCACCGCGCTCGATAAACAGTACGAAGAGTTTCGCAATACCTGCGGTGCTATTAAAGCCATTGCCAAAGACTGCGATCCACTCGTTTTCACCATCTGTTACGACATTACTCATCGCTAGCGTGGGGACACTAAATGTGTTGCCAAGATCTCGGATTGTTTGTGGCGTATCTTGGAGGTCAGTTCGCAAGACTCCTCCTGTTAGTAGAGGAGGCTGAAACATTCCAGCGTCAGCTATAGTTTGATCGGGTTCAATCGTCAAATTAGTTGGATACGAATCATCAGCCTCGGTGAACTCCCACAGCACCACATCGGCGGCATCCGATTCATTCAATTTCTCGGGATCAGTAACGTCCAAGGCAAAATAAGCTTTGGCGCCAGCGCCCTGACCGCCAACCAACACAGTAGCCCATTCTCTTGCACTTGTTCCATCAAGCTTTATGAAGACATCGTTAATTGCAGGCGTTAAATCCACAAAGAATCGATGACTATATTCGTAGTCCAATAGCTCAGTGATTTTTCTGCTAAAAGTACCCAGCATTAAGTTGTTCGGGATAAAACCGAATATTTCATTGCCATTGGAAGCATCGAAGCCGTGCAGCATGCCGTCGTTTGCTTCAACGTAAATCATGTCTCTACGGTTCGCATTGTCGGAATCTGATGCGAACGTGGCATAAGAATCGGAATTTTGCGGATAAGGCTCACCGTTTCGGCCCAACCGATTTGGCCCTCCGACAAACACTGGCGTTGAGTGCACAATATCACCAAGTCTTCCTTCAACTGTCGGCCGTTCTCTAAAGTTTCCAACGGGCCTCTCGAAGCTGGTGTCACCTCGCAGATAATTCACTCGCTGAATCACTTCTGTGTTTTTTTGAGCTGCTGGGGCGCCTAAATTATCAATAAATACCGCTCTTTGTTCAGCTGTTAGGCCCTGAGGGTATGCGTTAGGACGGAAAGGGATACCGATGCCAAGGTTTGCATCATATGTAAAAATTTCGCGGTCGTTCGGGTCAACTGCATCCATCTGAACCGCTGACTCCCAAACAGGTTCCTCAACTAAGCCGTCGTCCGTGAGCGATTGGGCGATTAAATTTCCAGTGTTAAGCTTCGTGTTGTAGAAAGCACGGAATATGAGTGTGTCTTCCTGAATCTCCTGAGAGTTAAAGCTTACCGCAGAGGCAGCGCCACTACCCTGAGCGAACTCTTCAAATGCAGATATTAGGGCATTCGAAAGTTCCTTAGCACTTGCGGCATCAAGATATTCACCACGCCCGTTGTAAGCAGCATGACGAAGATCATCTATCTTCCTTTCACTTGAGCTACTCGGGTTGCCCCAAGTAAAACTAGCAGAGAAGTCAGTCGGGTCAGAATCGATTAAACCACTTACACCAAAACCGACGGTATAGGTAGACATATGCTGGTGCATGATTTCGTTGCTGCCCCCTACGAATGCTGTTGGTAATGCTCCTGCTCGATCTCGGGCAGTTGTAGGCACCTCATTAGATAATGAATGTAAATCACGCTCGTAATAATGCATCGCAACATCTGCAAGGGTATTGTTGGTGCTCCCTGCAAAGGCGCCACCATCGAAATTAGTATTGCCGTCATCATCAGTGTCACCAACATTCGGACCACCTCCATTCCACGTACCATCGGTAATCAAGAGTGTGAAATTTTGCTGACAATTGCCTTCGGGAGAAGGTAGCACGGGGCAATTGGCGCTTCCGGGGCTCGAATTTGAACTGCTATTAAAAATATCGTTCTTACGACACTCGTAATAGCGGCCAGCATCTCGTAAAGATAGTCGTAATGGTGTGCCACCATTCGAATTAGTTTGGTAAATCGCATCAAGCAAATCGGCCTTAGCACCTGTTCGCTCGGACGTATTCATAGAAACAATTTTTTTCAGGCCGCTATTACTATTAAGCTTGGCGTAACCAATTCTTATATTCTCTGCGGCGGATACAACTTTTCCTAGCGCGGACTTAGCCGTGAATTCACGACTTCTTGCGTAGGTAAACCAGTTAGCGAAGTTCTGCAACTCCTCTGCATAAGTACAAGAATCCTCGTTAGTCGTGCAGTCTGTTCGATCCGCCGTCTTGGGATAAAGATCAGAACCACCTGCCGAAGCGGGTTTAATTTCAACCAACGTTCCCTCTGAATTCGCGGGGTCGTTGGCAGGTGAAGGCACATCATCAAGCAAACCATCGCCGTTCTTGTCATCCCATGTGTAATACCGAGGTATATAGTAGTTTGTGACACTCACATTCTGGAATCCAGAGGTTGTTCCACAGACAGTTTCAAAGGCTTGACAACCGCTCCAGCTGTAGCTGACACACTGAAGTTCACAGGTGGTCTGACTCACTACAGCTCTTCCTGTAAAGCTTTGAGGTATGGTTAGATTGGTTTTCGCAGAACCGAACAGCGGATGGTGACGAGCATTAGTTGGGTTACTGTCAGGGAACTCGTTGTCACTGGTATCAAGACCGTCCCATGGAAGATATTGGTTCTCGGGGTTATAGTAAATTCGATTATAAGCCGAATTTCTTAGCCGCCATAAACCAACGTTTGGTGCTGCCTCTTCGCTCGGAGCGACGCTTGTAGAACTGCCTGCGGTAGCTTTCAACGTGTAATATATACTGTTACCCGTGGAAAAGTAGTACAAACCACTTTCTTGGTCCGTTAGCGTATCCCAAGCCATCGAACCCGAGTCATCGTTAACGAGCAGTACGTTTGGTTCGGGACCAACCGGCAATTCTAGAGGGATTTGAGCAAGCTGGTAATCGAATTCTACGGCATCACCACTTGAGCCAGTCGGCGCGCCTTCGATAGGCGTAATCACAATAGAAGCCGTCACACCATAGATACAGTTATCAGCGCTGCCAGGCAATGGCACATCGCAGACATTGAATGTGAATGAGTCATCGCCAGCGAAAGTGGCATCAGGTCGGTAAGAAAAACTGCCATCGTTTGCGAATGGCGGCAGTAATTGCCCGTGCGCCGTCAGTGCTGAAGTCAGCTGAAAATACAATTGATCAGGTTGGGGATCTCCTGGCCCCGGCGTGCAGGTGGGGTCAGCGGGATCACAACCGATACCATCAAGATGCGTGTTGTCGAGGTCTCGAACCTTGGTTTTCAAACCCTCATCCGCAGAGAGAATCAAATCGTCTGCTTGATCCATAACAAAAAGAATCGGCTCAAGCGCGACGGGTTTATCGTTTACCGGCAAAACATTAACCGTCACCGTCGCACAGCGCGGATCTGTCGGCGGGGTAAATGGCGCTTCAGATCCAGGAAAACTGTCTTGGATACAGTAGACAAAACTGTCTTCACCACTGAAATCCAGCGATGGTTTATAGACGATATCAAAATTACTGGCTGTGGAGCCATCGATTGTCGTGTCTGCCGTCTCCGCACTTAAACAGCCGACGTCTGCACAGGAAACTTCCCCATTAATCACTGTGATAAAATCGCCGGTACCATTTGGATCAGCTAGGCGACTGGTAGTACGCCAGCTGTGCTGACCGCCAAAGGAGTCAATGATTTGTTTGCCTGCACTGATAACCAGTACCGGCGCATCCCCTTGATCATCATTCGATGTCACGTTAAAAGTAATAGCGCCACTGTCTTCATTTATGACCAACTCAGGGAAGTCGTTATAGTGGTCATCAACCGCTATCGGCGTGTCGTCGCCAATACCATTGATTGTCACCCTGAAAGTGCCATCGTCAAACAGCGGGACCGCAGCAGTCGGCAATTCCGGGGGGCGACCAAGATCTGTCGCTGTCACGGTTATGTCCACGTGGCCGTGGGCATCCTCGTTAACTGGCAACATGGTCATATCATCAGTTGTCGTGAAGACAAAACGCCTCGCGCCGACTGAGGGTACATCAACGGTTTCACTATCAAGGGTGAATCCACTTGTATCAACTACAGTCGTAGTCACAAATTCACTTGGCACATCGTCCACAGTTATTGTGTAGGTCAGCATTTCGTCGCTAGGATCACCATCTGTCAGATCCGCATCTGTAAATGCATCGCTTAAAATAACGAGAATGTCGCCAGAGTCCTCGTCCTGACTGGAACTCGCATAACTAAGATCATAAATCGGAGGGTCGTTAACCGAGATCACGTCAACAGTCACTGAGAGTGTTACAGACGATATACTGGCGACGGGTGACGCAGCATCGGTAGCCTCAATCACAATATCGGCAGAGCCATGTTGGTGACTTGGACTATACAGACCAAGGTCGTTACTGACGATGCCGGTGCTTACGAGCGAATTATTTGAATTGCTTTTGATGGAGAAATTAAGCGCATCATTATCAGCACTGACACTGCCGTCCAATATGCCGTCTTCATCAATATCCAAGTCAACAAAAAGATCATTTAGCACAACAAAACGTGGCGAGCCTGGACTCGTGTACTGATCCTCATTAAATTGAATGCCAGTCATAACAAGTGCAGCGCCTGCAGCGCTAAGCGTTGGCGAATTGTCATTAATTGGATTCAACGTAATGGTAACAAGAATCTCTTCGTCGGCAGTCACACCATTGCTGACGGTATATTCGACCGTTGTTTCAAATATTTCTACAGTCGTGTCCGGCGTAGCCACAAATGTTGCCTCGCCATCAGAATTGATTGTTATCGTTCCAACGACAACACCACTCTCAGACAATTCCACTGGCAAACCGACTAGTCCCGTCTCACTGTTGACTTCACTTACCGTTAAACTACTTGCCGGCACGTCAGGATCGGTATCATTTGTAAGCACATTGAAGACCACTGTATCCAGCTCGTCTACGCTAGCTGCGTCTGCGACACCAACAGGATCTGCTAGGGCTACACAACAAGCAAACAGCAAGAACACAACCAATACTGTTTGTGTCATTAATGTTCTGAAAAACACTTGTGTTTTCATAGTGCTACCCAACTCAAAAGCGCTTGCCATAAGTGCTTTGAATCATTACGTGTGCTGTCGACGTACCACCCGTACCAAAGACGGTAATTCGAAATATTTGCGCCCGACCTGAACCAGAGTCCTGTCCTATATTATCCAGGTTGAGTGAGTCGTTATCGGACACCACTGTTTTCAGGTGTTCGATAATATATTTTGGCGGCTCTGCTACGCCGTCGATGACCGTCGGCGCTACGATATAGCCATTGCCGCTTGTCCAGTTTCTGTTCGTCCAGTTGGCCGCTGCGTCGTAATCACCTTCAAAATAGTAACCGGCATCGTTCGCACCCGAGGCGGTAAATTGCACAAGGGAGCTGAAAGTTTCAATTGACGCTTCCGCGTCTTTAACAGCAGACTCGGCGGCCTGAAATGCAAGATTAGTGTCTCGTGCATTTCGCGCCATACGTTCCTGCAATGTGGTTGTTTGCACGGATGACAGGCCTAGCACGGTCAGTATTAGCAGCATCACGAGACTAATGAATAACGCGACACCCGACTGGCGTTTCTGCCGGCCGACGCGACTTCGCCTCTGACGCGTTATCCGCAACTTACTTCCACTCATATTCATCTAGCTATGATTTCTCAATTGGATGGTCTGCGTAAAAGCCCTTCGTATTAAACCGTCGGTCGCCTGCTCTTCTTTACAATGCTGAATCGTACAACCGTGAGTTGGCACAGAGCTGCCTCCCACATCATCAATGCTGTTAACCACCACCGTCACCCTGATCGTAATGACGGCTAACCAATCAGAAACGAAATGAGCAGCGACATATTGATTAGGCACGCCGTCTTCATCGGTGTCCTCGCCATACAGCAGTTGTAAGTCTTCTATCCCTTCAATTAATTCAACTGGCGCACCCAAAGTGGCTTTCTTCCACAGCGACAAGGGGTGTTGCCCGCTACTATTAAGTCCTGTGCCCGGTTGTATGTAGTAAGTGTTAGATTCAATTGCCGAAATAGCAGCATCAACCTGAAATACATTACCCTTATTTAGTTGGGCAGAGATATTTGCAGTAGCATCAGTGTCGACAGTTTGGTGACCAATGGTCAAATCTTGGGAGATGGTTGATGCAACCCCGCCCAGATTTGGAGACATACTCGTCACTCTGAAAATTGTCGCTTGAGCACAATCGTGGATCATAACGAGTTGATCTTTACGAAACTCATTCCAACCCACGTCAATATTAATCGTTGGCTCAATCAGCGCCGTGTTCAAAGGTGCCGCAATCCTGCGCTCAACGGCAGATAAATTTCGAAAGGTAACAATATCTGTACCCGAGACAATTTCATCAAGATTGATACCGTTTCCAACGCCATAGCCATCTGATGCAAGCGAGAATACGTTGGTGTCTGTTCCACTCGCATTCGTGTATGGAAGTACAGTTGTAATATCTGGTGTCCATTCATTCTCACCCGTAGACTCAAAACCAGCGATACCGTTTGTGAGATTGTATTCGTACGGCACGCTTGCCATATCAAGAAGCGTTGTGTGCAGATCGTCGTTTGAAGAAAAGCAACCACGATAGCCTGCCTTACGTACATCCCTGCCGATAAAATCTAGCGCAAATCTTGCTGATTCCTGCATTCTTGACTGCCCTTGCAGGAGGCGATGAGTTTCCGAGTTCGCAACAAATAGTTGAACCACACCCATCGTGACCACGGAACCTAGCGCGAGAGAAATCATCAGCTCTACAAGTGAAAAACCTTCAAAGCGTCTCATCTTATCCATCGTCCGTTCGTGTGCGTAACGTAATAGAGGACTTGTTTCCCGCTCGGTCGCCGGCCCATTCAACCGTCACCTCATGAACGCCGTTAGACTTACTTATTGAAGCCGCGCCATCAGGCAACGAACCGGCAATGCCAAAGGATACGCAAATATCGTAGGGAACGTCTGAGTCGTCACTTGAGTTGACACTGCATTTCCATTGGGCGATGTCATATTCAGCCATTTCGGAACGATCGCAAGAATCGGTCACACAGTTAGTCGCTTCGGGCGGGGCATCATCAAGATCAACCGGCGCGTAGTCCGTCAGCGGGTTCGCGCGCATCCGATCGAGAATATCGTTGCCTATTTGCAGCGCTTCAGCACGGAGAAGCGCACTTCGATTTTGTTGCAGGCTAACAACTTGAAGCCCAGCAACACCCAAAATGCCGACACCTACAATCAAAACGGCAACCAACACCTCAATGAGAGAGAAACCGCGTTGCCGGCTATTTCCCGTATTAGAGATGCATTGATCTGCAGTTGTTGATCTCATGAGCATTCCGGCCTTCTGGACGAATCTGCATCATCCGGACGGTGTGACTTCGAGCGTCCCACCAAATTGATATATACCCTTCGGCCATCTTGCTCCGGATGGCAAAGATCAACGCTGATAGGCGTTGGGCTGTCTAGCGCACCGAGCGCAGAAAACTGAATTTCAGTCACTGAGCCGACGATATCGAGCGTCGATTCACCAGCCAGCGCATCAAAGCTCCGAATGACATTACCAGTGCAATTCCCGTTGTTGACACTTACAACCTGCCAACCGTCGCCAAACTGGTCAGCTGTATTCGTCCCGACTGCCCGGACACAAACGTTGCTCCCTCTACGACTCGCCTCACTTCTCGCCAGATTGATAGAAACAAGAAACTCATTCACTTGGGTTGCAATGCGGTTTCTCGCCGTCATACCCTGAAAGCTCGGTACTGCAATGGTCAAACCTACACCAACAATCACTAATCCGATCATTAGTTCAATGAGAGTAAATCCGCGCGTACGTTGGGTACGACAATATGGCCGGCCTGGCGTTTTCATTCGCGTATCCTACACTTTGACCCTTTATTCTAAGTTAAGGTGCTCACCAAGAGGAAGCCGCAAGATAAGCTGGAGGGAATATGAGACAAGCGGTCGATAATTCTCTGGTTCGCAACCCACGTCTCTCGCCCGGCGTCTTTCTCCAAAGCACGCTAAAAACAGCACCTTGGAGCGATCTTAGAGGTGCTTTACGTGTCAGGATTCGAATTCTTCTCTCTACAACTCAGTTAACGTACCATCGGCTTTTACCTGAATAGCTGTGCCGCACGATTCTCCCGCTGAAGGAGCTGCTTGGATGGTGAAGTCCTGCGCTGATACGGAAGACAGCGTAATATCGAATTTTTTAGTTCCTTCCGCCGGAGACCGGTTCTGACAGGTACTTGCAGTGGTCGCATTGATAACTGCACCGGCATAACTAAAGGAGTTACTGTAATACCTGTCCATCTGCAGCGCGCATACACGCAAATCAGCAACAGCCTGCGCTTTGTAGGTGTCACAGGTGTAATTTTGATAACTAGGATAGGCGATTGAACCCACAATGCCAATAATGGCCACAACAACCATCAATTCGATCAACGTGTAACCTCTGGCAAACAAGACTCTATTCTCCCAACAACAAAACGCGTTCCGTTAGTGTACAAGAAAAACAACCAACACGTTAGCTAACCGAACCACTACCACGTGAGTGAGTTGGCACTGTGAGGCAACGGCTATCGCAACGCTTTAGGCAAAGAAAATTCGATGAGCTCTTCTCTCGTCACCAATTGCTCAACCTCTGCGGGTACGCGCGCCTTGATAAAATGAATAACTTCCTGAACCAGGTGCTCGGGCGCGCTGGCGCCAGATGTTACGCCGATGCAGTCGGCACCTTCAAGCCATTCCGGCTCAATATCTTTTGCAGTATCAATAAGATAGGCTGCAACCCCCAAGCGTTCCGCCAACTCTCTCAATCGGTTTGAATTGGAACTGTTGGCTGAGCCAACAACCAAAATTCGATCGCACTCTCTGGCTAAATGCTTGACGGCATCCTGTCTGTTTTGGGTTGCATAGCAGATGTCATCCTTCCTTGGCCCCTGAATTTTCGGAAACTTGCTCCGCAACTGGTCAATCACCCGTGCCGTGTCGTCAACTGACAGGGTGGTCTGGGTCACGTATGCCACATTGTCCGGGTCCTTCAATTCGAGCATTTCTACATCTCGCTCGTCTTCAACGAGGTAAATCAGGTTTGGGTCTTCGTATTGACCCATCGTTCCTTCGACTTCAGGGTGCCCCGCGTGCCCAATCAGAATCGCTTCCTGGTTTCTCTTGGAAAAAACTGAAATCTCATTATGCACTTTAGTTACCAGCGGACAGGTTGCGTCAAATACCGATACTTTCCTTGCTTCAGCTTCTTTTCTGACCTGCTGTGACACACCATGAGCGCTAAATATCACCGTTGCGCCTTCTGGCACCTCTGAGATTTCATCAACAAAAACTGCCCCTTTGCTTCGCAGTTCATCAACGACGGTGCGATTGTGTACCACCTCATGACGGACGTATATCGGTGCTCCAAATCTCTCGAGCGCGCGGTTTACGATCTCGATGGCTCTATCAACTCCGGCGCAAAACCCTCTAGGTTGTGCGAGCTTAACTTTTACAACCATCAGCCTTTTACTCGAAGAATTTCGTTCGATATCTGCTCGACCGAGATAATATCGACATCAAAAACAATATTTTTCCCTGCCAGTGGATGATTAAAATCGACTTCAATACTCTCGCCTTGAATCTTGGTGATAACCCCCGGCAACTCAGCATCCTGAGGGTCAGAGAACGACATCATTAATCCAACAGCAAGTTCCATATTTGTCTGAAACTGCCCTCTGCGCAGTCGCTGAACATTCTCTTCATTATGCAAGCCAAAGGCATTTTCCGCGGCAATCAGGAGTTTTTCCTTGTCACCTGCCTTCATGCCAAACATTGCGTTTTCAAAACCAGGCAACAGCTTGCCATCACCTACCGCAAATTCAGCTGGCTTTTGCTCTGTCGAGTCGATTTTTTCACCGGTTTCCAGCTCTATTGAGAACAGGAGGGTTACCCGCGTACCCGGCCCCACAGGTGTGTTGTTAGTCATGTGCTTTCTCCAACTTCGGTTTAAGGAACATATCGAGGATCAGACATCCGGCACCCACTGAGATAGCCGAGTCGGCAACGTTAAATGCAGGAAAATAGTGTTCATCCCAATGAAACAACAGAAAATCAACGACAAAACCCGCTGCGGCTCGATCTATTAAATTACCCACAGCGCCGCCCAAAATAAGGCATAACGAAAACGCTAGAAGCTTCTCGGAAGCTCTCACCCGGAACAGCCAAACACCAATCACCGCGCTAACAACGGTGGAGATTGTCACTAACAGCCAACGCTGCCAGCCTCCTGCATCATCAAGAAAGCTGAAAGCCGCACCAGAATTGTGGAGCATAATAAGTTTGAAAACTGGTAATATCTCGATCGTTTCGCAGAGACCAGGGCGACACAAGTCCAACAAATCACTCATATATCGCTTTGACCATTGATCCAGAACCACAATGACCGCTGCCACAAAATAAAAAATCACTCAACTCATCCTTTTCGTATTATTGCAAAGCGCTGATATGACTGCGTTCCGCAAAAAATGATTTGGCATGTGTGACGTCAGCGGCGATTGCCTGTTTAAGTTCATCCAGACCTTCAAATTTTTTCTCATTGCGTAACTTGGAACAAAACACCACTTTCACAGAACTGCCGTAGAGGTCCCCTTCGAAGTCAAACAAAAAAACCTCGAGTATCGGCTTCAACGTTTGTTCTTCAAGGGTCGGCCTGACGCCAACATTTGCGACACCTTGGTAAACTTGTTTACCCGCACCCTGATCTATCGACACGTCTACCGCAAACACCCCATCTATCGGCGCCCTGTATCGATGTAGCTGAACGTTTGCCGTTGGTGCGTCAAGGGTTCGTCCCAACTGGCGGCCATAAACCACCTTGCCATTGATTGAGTAAGGATAACCAAGCAGTTCTTGCGCTTGCTTCAAGTCTCCATTCGCAAGGCATGTTCTTATACGACTGCTGCTCACTCTTGTTTCACCAAAAGTTAGCGTGCGTAAGTTGGTCACCTCAAAGCCAAATTCTTTACCAGCCTCAACAAGCAGCGAAAAGTTGCCTGATCTGTCGGCACCGAATTTTGCATCATCGCCCACAAACAGCGCTTTTGTGTTCAACTTTTCCACAAGCAAACGAATAAACTCGTCCGCAGTCATCGACCGGGTTGCCTCGTTAAATCGCAAGCACAGCACTCTGTCGACTCCCTGAGCAGAGAGCAATTCGATCTTTTCCCTGAACCGGGTGAGACGCGCCGGCGCGTTAAACTCATCGAAAAATTCCAATGGTTGTGGTTCGAAACACACAAGCACTGATGGCAAGCCAAGCTCCCTCGATTTCGCTCTGACTTTCGCAAGCACAGCCTGATGCCCCTTGTGCACGCCATCAAAGTTTCCCAGTGTCACAACACAACCCTCGGGCTGCGGACTAAGGTTTACCAATCCCCTAATAATTTCCACACGTAACTCACTCTTCAAACAATATTTCAGGGCTAAACATCCCAAAACACAAGTTATTTCAGCATTTGACGAAATCTGAAGCCCGTGAGCAGCAGCGAACCACAGTAGACACCAACACCGACTCCGCTCACCAACAGCATCAATCCTGCGCGAGCCCAAAAACCTAAATCAAACCATACGTCCAACGACGGAACACAAAAGATCAGCATCATACACAAAATTGTATTCGCAAATGCCAGTTGCAAGAAAAATCTGGCCCAACCTTCATCAGCCAACAAAACACCTGATTTTCTTAGCCCATACCAGAGCAGTCCCGCATTGATAAATGCCGAAAGGGAAGTGGCCAATGCAAGTCCAGCATGCTTGAGATACCAGACGAGTAGTAGGTTCAGCACCATATTCGAAACCAGCGCAATGATGCCATATTTTACCGGCGTACTGGTGTCTTGCCTCGAAAAGTACCCAGGCGCCGTCACTTTGACAATCATGTGGCCGAGCAAGCCGACACCGTAAGCCTTGAGACTTAAGGCTGCCATATCGACGTCTCTCTCGGTCATTTCACCCATAAAAAACAGCGTTGTGATCAGCTCTTCTGACAATAATATTAGCGCGATCGAGGCTGGAACACCGATCGCTAACACCATCCGCAATGCCCAATTCAACGTATTGGAGAACTCAACCGTGGAACCCGTGGCATGCTCCCGAGATAGGCCCGGCAGAATGACAGTTGCGATAGTAATGCCAAACAATGCGAGCGGCAGCTCCAGCAACCGATCTGAGTAATAAAGCCACGACAAACTTCCCGTTTCAAGAAACGAGGCGAGCACAGTGTCGAGCAACAGGTTAATTTGGCCTACGGACACGCCAAACATCGCCGGGAGCATCAGGGTTATTATTCTTTTAACTCCTTCGTCCTTAAATCCTAGCTGCGGTCGAGGGAACAACCCTTCTTTCGCCGCAAACGGCAACAAGAAGCACAACTGTGCAATACCCGCTAGCAGGACAGCCCAAGCCAGCGACATTACCGGCACCTCGAGTAGCGGTCGAAGAAAAATTGCACTACCGATCAGACAGACATTGAGCAACACGGGTGTAAACGCGGGCGGCCCAAACTTACCCGCACTATTGAGAACAGCACCAACGAAAGCCGTCATTGAGATAAAGAAAAGATAAGGGAATGTGAGCCGCAACATTTCCGTCGCCAGTGCAACCTTCTCAAACTCTTCGTTGTAGACAAAACCCGCGGCAAAAATACTTACGATCACCGAGGCGCCAAGCACACCAAAAATGGTCAAAAACAACAAGATCGCACCGAGCGTTCCGCTGACCTTGTTTATCAGGTCTTGAACATCTGCAGAACTTTTCAGTTCTCGATACTCAGCTAGCACCGGCACGAATGCTTGCGAAAATGCGCCCTCAGCAAATAGCCGCCGAAAGAAATTCGGAATTTTAAACGCTAAAAAGAATACGTCGGCGCCGGCTCCAGCACCAAAAAAATTCGCAACAACCATATCCCGAATCAAGCCCAAGATCCGCGAAAGCATGGTCAATACCGAGACCAAACCGCTTGATCTCAGCAAACCGCTACGGCGGGGTTCTTCGGTGTCCTGATTCGACATCATTTTCTGATGAATTCCTTTATCATTGCATTTGCTATTTTGTATTTGCCTTGTTGGAGACGGCCCACGCAAGAGCGCCTATCATACGCGGAAATCATGCGCCGCACGCCACCTTTTGATTGACTTTGAGGGTAATTCTGGGCATAGTGCCGCGTCTAATTTTTGAGACCCTACGGACAATCGCCTGAACGTAATTTGCGACGGATCGATGCCCGACCTCAAAAGCAGAGCAAATAAAGGGTCTAAAGATCAATATTCATGAATATTCACCCGTAACGGGTAAATAAAAAAGGAACACGGAACGTGGCAAATACACCCCAAGCAAAAAAACGCGCCAGACAATCAGAAGTTCGTCGCAAGCACAACGCTAGCCAAAGGTCTGCGATGCGAACCGCGATTAAAAAAGCAATCGCTGCAGTCGAGGGCGGAGATCATTCAGCTGCACAAGCCGCCTACCAGGCCGCAGTGCCTGTGCTTGATCGCGCGGTGACTCACGGCATCATTCACAAAAACAAGGCTGCACGACATAAGTCTCGCTTGAACAGCCATGTTAAGGCGCTTGCTGCCTCCTAAAGCGGTCGCCGCAGGATCTGGCTACCAGGGCCAGATCTTCCCAAACTATTGGGCTGACCTTCTTTAAAAGCCTACCAGCTCAACGATAGGCGGGTGTAATTAGGCGAGCAAAACCAAGTTGTCCCGATGAATAATCTCATCGTCACCAACATATCCCACTATTTTCTCTATTTCTGAGCTCGGTTGGCCGCAGAGTCGTTCTGCTTCTTGGGCGCTATAATTAATCAATCCCCTGGCTAGTTCGACACCGAACTCATCCACGCACGAGACAACATCTCCGCGCGTAAAATCGCCGCTCAACGCTTTGATGCCCACGCCAAGCAGACTGCGGCCGTGATCCCTGATAACGCGCGCGGCGCCGGCATCGAGGTGCAACACCCCTTGCGCGGGCAATGCCGCTAACCATTGCTTGCGCGCAACGAGCAGGTCACTTTCAGACTTGATCAGCGTGCCCGTTATTCGACCCTGAATTAGCTGCGAAACACAACACGCTTCACGCCCAGAGGCTATCACTGTACTTGCGCCACTTCTTGCGGCCATTCTTGCGGCATTCACCTTGGTCAACATGCCACCCTGACCTAATGCGCCTCCGCTGCCCGCAACTTTGTTAAGCAGCGGGTCTGCCGACATTGCTGAAGGAATCAACTTCGCTTCAGCATGCTTATCCGGATTCGACGTAAACAACCCTTTTTGATCGGTCAGCAGCACGACAGTGCTGGCGCCAATCAGATTTGCAACCAATGCAGCGAGTGTATCGTTGTCTCCGAACCTGATTTCATCAGTCACCACTGTGTCATTTTCGTTCACAACCGGTATGACATCGAGAGAAAGCAGATTTTTTAATGTGTTTCTGGCATTAAGATAACGTTCTCGTGAGCGTAGGTCATCATGGGTCAGCAGCACTTGCGCTGTATGCAGGTTGTGTCTTTGAAAATGCGATTCGTATACCTGGATCAAACCCATTTGACCTACTGCAGCCGCAGCCTGCAGCATGTGCAGTGACGCCGGACGAACCTTTAATCCCAATCGAGTCATGCCTTCCGCTACAGCGCCAGACGAAACCAACACGATTTGAACACCCGACTTCCTCACTTCAACCATCTGATCGACCAAGTCACCGATCAGCGCAACATCAAGCCCTCTACCATTAGCAGTCAATACCGAACTTCCAATTTTGATCACCCAAACAGCACCCGGCCTGTAAGTGTCAGGGGTGTCGCTTTTGATGCTGCTTTCGTCCTGAGAAATTGAGGTCATGGCTCGTAATGCACTTCCACATCAAAGTCGTCATCATCCTCGTCATCATCCTCATTGGCAACTTCAAGACCGAGTCGTCTGGCGCGACGCTTTTCTCTCTGATCAAGGGAGTATTGATGAACTTCTTTTACGATATCGAGGTCATGTTTGTCTTCGCCCGAGGCCGCTTCATCTTTCAGGCGGGCTTTGAGCTCAGTCAGATGCGCCTGAATTTCGCCCATCAACTGCCGCGTGCCCTGCTGCGTCACCGCTGAGATTCTGTACTCATGGTCATCAAACTCAGCCTGCTCAAGCCCAAGCGTCTCGATCGCTAGAGCATCCAACTTAAGTGCCGCTTTGATTTCAGCAACCCGTGTTTCAAGCTCGCCCTCGGGTATTAGGTCGGTTTTCGTGAATACCAACCAGCGTTCTTTATTCGCGATTCCCTCGCTGTACTTCGCTAACTCGCGCTCGATAATTCTGAAATTCTCAACAGGGTCACTACCGTCCATTGGAGCCAAATCAATCAGGTGCAGCAGCAAGCGAGTTCGGGACAGATGCTTGAGGAACTGAACACCAAGACCAGCACCATCAGCGGCGCCTTCGATCAATCCAGGAATATCCGCAATAACAAAACTGTGGTCATCACCTACCGTTACCACACCAAGGTTTGGCACAAGTGTTGTGAAAGGATAATCCGCAATTTTGGGTCTAGCTGCAGACACGGCGCTAATCAGTGTGGACTTGCCAGCGTTTGGCAGACCCAGTAAACCCACATCCGCCAGCAGCTTTAATTCCAACCTAAGATTTTTGAGTTCTCCGGGAGAGCCTGGCTTCGTCTGCCGGGGCGCGCGGTTAGTGCTGGATTTAAAACGGACGTTTCCAAGCCCGTGAAAACCGCCTTGCGCAACCAATATCTGTTCTTTTTCTTCGCTTACGTCGCCAAGGTATTCGCCGGTTTCATCATCAAAAATGCTGGTGCCAAGCGGGACTCGCAGATAGATATCGTCACCTTTTGCGCCCGTTTGATCTTTTCCTTTGCCCGATTCTCCGCTTTGCGCTTTGTAACGAGGCTGGAATCGATAGTCGACCAGCGTGTTTAAGTCTGCGTCACCGACCAAATAGATACTCCCTCCGTCACCGCCATCGCCACCATCAGGGCCACCTTTAGCGATGTACTTTTCCCGGCGAAAGCTCAGACAACCGTTGCCACCCTTGCCGGCCTCTACTCTTATACTGGCTTCATCTACAAATTTCATAATCGTATTCTTTGGGATGCTGCGGGTGAATTTTTTGGTTTTCCAAAAGGCAAAAAAAAGCCCCGTCTCTGACAGGGCCTTCTTTCTGTTTACTACCTGCCGGCCCTTAGGCCTGCGAGGTGGCCTCTGCAGATACAACGTTGATATATTTTCTTTGCTTCGGGCCTTTCACGGTGAATTCCACAACGCCCTCTGCTTTCGCAAACAACGTGTGGTCTTTGCCGCAACCGACATTCAAACCAGGGTGGAACTTTGTTCCGCGCTGACGAACGAGAATGTTGCCAGGGCTCGCAGCTTGCCCGCCATAAATTTTAACGCCAAGCCGTTTCGATTCCGAATCGCGACCATTACGCGTACTACCGCCTGCTTTTTTATGCGCCATTGTCTAGCCTCCAGAAATATCAGTTATCTTAACTTCGGTGAACCACTGACGGTGTCCCGCCTGTCTGCGATAATGCTTCCTGCGACGCATCTTGATGATCGTGACTTTCTTGTCGCGGCCATGGGAAATCACTTCAGCAGACACTTTTCCACCTTCAACGAAAGGTGCACCAACTTTAATGTCGTCGCCCTCTCCAATCATCATCACTTCGTCAAAGTCGACGGTCTGGCCGGCTTCGACACTCAATTTTTCAAGCTTGAGCACTTCACCAGGCTCTACGCGATGTTGTTTACCGCCAGTTTTAATTACAGCGTACATTATTCTTCACTCTGTCAGATTGACTATTTGTATTTAGAAATGTGCGTCCCTGAGGCATTTGTTATCGCTTCAGCGCTTCGCATCGGGTCTATGGTTTGCTGAAGTGCGCGAATTAAACCACTGTCAGTTGCCGGACCCCGTTTCAGGGTGCGCAATTCTACGGTAAGCGGTCTTGCCAATCAAGCCCGATTTTAGCGTCTGACTCTAGGGGCCTGCCGGCACCTTGACACCGCACCTGCGCGGCCCTAGCATGCCACTTTTTAGCGGACCACCTGACTAATTAGCGTCTTATCGATTTAACTCGAGTTTTTTCATGGATCACCCATTTTATACGACCGTCAAAGCGGATTTCGCCGCTGTTGACGCGCTCATCAAGACCAGCCTGGTGACCCGAGTGCCTCTCGTAGAGGAAATTTCCACCTACCTGATCGAAGCCGGCGGTAAACGCCTGAGACCGCTACTCGTGCTCCTGGCTGCAAATGCCTGTAACTATCAGCACCGACAGCATATCAATCTTGCGACGATCATCGAGTTTCTGCACACAGCCATGCTGCTTCATGACGATGTTGTCGATGAGTCAGAGCTTCGTCGCGGTCGAAAAACGGTCAACGCAGCCTGGGGTAACCCAGCCAGCGTGTTGGTTGGCGATTTTCTGCACTCCCGCGCTTTTGAAATGATGGTCGAGATTGGTGACTTGAGGGTTATGGAAATTTTGTCCCACGCGACCAACACCATCGCCGAAGGGGAAGTTCAACAACTGGGCAATATCAGAAACCCGGACGCGACAGAGAAAAGCTACATCGAAGTAATCAATCGTAAAACCGCCATGTTGTTTGAAGCTGCATCACACTCTGGCGCAGTGCTTGCTGGTGCTTCGCCGGAGCAAGAGCTTTCACTTCAAAAATATGGCTGCCATCTGGGTGTGGCGTTCCAGCTAATCGACGACATCCTTGATTACGAGGGTTCAACGGAACAGCTTGGCAAAAACGTCGGTGATGATTTCGCCGAAGGCAAAGTTACTCTGCCGCTGATCGTCGCGATGCGAAGCGGCACTCCTGAGCAAGCCGCGATCGTACGAGAGGCGATACTGACGGGTGAAGTAGGAGACATCGATAATTTGCTAAAAACCGTCAAAGCTACCGGCGGCCTTGCGTACACCGAGGCGTTGGCGATTGCAGAAATCGATAAAGCTACCGCCTGCCTAGAGAAACTGCCTGCTTCAGTGTACAAAGATGCAATGCACAACCTCGCACGCCACTCAATCAATCGCGAGTACTGACCCTTAGTATTTTATATCAGAGCGCCCTACGCTCTTTCCAATGTGGCCGACCTTTTCACCCATGGTATAGAACTCCCCACTCCCTGCGGTCATTCCAAAAAACGGCACGCGATCGACCAGCAGTTTACCATCCTGATCACATACCCCCTCAAGCACGCTAGTTGCCACAACCTCCGCCAAGAAAATTGTCCTGATTGGCGGGACTTCAATTGTGTTGAAAACCTTGCACTCGACGTGGATTGGAGATTCTTTGATAGCCGGCGCATCGACAATGGTAGCCGCTTCTCGGGTCAAGCCAGACAAACTGAATTTGTCCTGAATTTTAGTCGAATTCATGTCCACTCGATCGAAGGGCTCCATCATCTCAACCGTTGGAACATTTAGAACAAATGCCTGATGTTTACGTATCATCGGCAAAGCAACATGCACGTTCTCCACGCTGATACCGATTTGCGGTGGTTTGCCATTGACCACAAAAGTCCAGACCACCGATATCTCATCTTTGCCCGGTTCCAGCCCGTTGACCGTTAACAAAATGGCAGGCACTGGCGGAATCATTGGGCCGGCTTCATCGAGCTTAACCCGGGCATTTCCTATTTCTTTGACCTTGGCTGATTGACCGCCCGCCCGACTCAAAGCCGGCATTCCGGCCATCAAACCGGTCAGTAATGTATTTTTGACAAGTGTTCTTCGCGTTAAAGCATCGGGCATATTGAATTACTCCAGATTATCGCCGATAGCCAGTTTGCCATCCGCTGTTGCTGTTACGTAAATCCCAAACATGATGCCTCCGGCATAACCACCTGCTCGTTTTCGATACATGCTGAGAGTACGCAGGGGCTCTTTAGAAAGCGTTCCGGTCTCTTGATCAGCCGTGGTCACTGTGCAACGTTCGCAAACGGCGACCCTCGCCAAATTAAGTTCAGGAAACTGGAAAGATTCCAACACATCCTCGGTGTAGGGCGCGAGACGATCCAAGACAATATTGGGTCTGAAACGGTTCATCGGCACTTCATCCTGTAGCCTCGAATTCAGATCTTCGATTGAGCCCGTGTTTGTGAGCAATATGGGTGCGGCATCTACAAACTTCGTCTGCAACTTTCCGTGCACAGTGGCAAACTCGGCCACGGGCAAAAACCAAGGTGAAGCACCATTGGTACGCGCCAATCTTACATTTGCACCGAGCGCCTTAGTCAACCAACGCGCGACCTCGTCTCCCATGTCTTGAATTGACAAACCATTTCCGTAAACCTGAATTTGGCGCAATGCCAGTTCCGAATTCGCAATACTGCTCAATTCAAAGGTTGAAACTCCCGGGAAATCCAACTCGAGACAATCGTCAGACTTCCAAACTGCTGAAAGATACATCAGGTTCGATAGTTGTTTCTGATTGACACGCTCACCGTCTTTTATAACGGCAAACTCACGATCACCGACCAATCCCATGGGCGTCACGGCAACCTGATTGACACTATATCCTCGACAGCCTTTGACGGGATAAAGCAGAAGATCTGATACTTTTACTTCACTCATTCCAAGCTTTTACTCCCCGCCGTTTACCCGATGGTCGACAGATCGATTTATGCCGCGGGTTTTAGCACTTTGCGATATAGTTCCTGGTCGTTTCGATCCATCAATCGAACGGTAAGTGCCTGACTCGATTGTTCGATATCGACCAAACCGAAAAATTGCAGACCGGCGCTAGGAGGGAGGTTCACTCCTTGCGCTGTTGTCGGTGTTTTTGAAAATTTCACTTCTGGACCAAAAGTATCGTCTAGTTGTGCCGGACCAAAAGTTCCGGCGTGAAGTGGTCCGGAGACGAATTCCCAAAACGGTAAAAAGTCCTTAAACGCTGCCCTATCGGGATGGTAGTGGTGCGCCGCCGTGTAGTGCACATCAGCGGTTATCCAAAGCGTGTTTTTGACATCATGTTGTTTTAAATAACGAAGAAAACCTGCCAACTCTAATTCTCGTCCTAGTGGCGCGCCTTTTATACCATTTGCAATACCTTCGACACCACTGGAGGACATGAAGTCATCCCATATCACCAGCCCGATGGGCATATCAGAAGCAATGACTTTCCAAGTTGCTTGACTCTCTGTCAGCGCTTTTTTAAACCACGCCATTTGAGTTGCGCCGAAGATTCTTGAGTCATCATCAAGCATCGTCTGATCACCATTAGTGTTGGGGCCGCGATAAGAACGCAAGTCCAACATAAACACATCTAACATCGGGCCATAACTGATTTTTCGGTAAATGCGCCCAACCTCTGACGAATGTACTCGTGTGGGTAACATTTCGTGAAAAGCCCGTTTTCCGCGTTTCGCGAGTACTTCTATCGATTTTTCGGTGTAGCGTGGATCGTTCGCGAGATCTTTTGAGGATGACCAATTATTCGTTACCTCATGGTCATCCCACTGGTAATAGACCGGGATCTGACTATTGAACAAGCGCAGGTGCGTATCGCTTAAATTGTAGCGCCAACGTCCCCGGTATTCCTCCAAGGACTCTGCAACCTTGTGCACTCCATCTGAGACATGATTGTGCCAAACAGAGCCGTCAGGCATTTTCTGTTCTTTTTGAATAGGCCCATCAGCATAAATTGTGTCGCCGCTGTGAATCATAAAGTCCGGCGAGTGACGAGCAATAGCGGAATAAGTAGCCATGCCACCGTGCGCTGGATCAATCCCCCACCCCTGCCCAGCTGTGTCACCAGACCAAGCGAAACGCACATCATTGTTTGCCTTTCCGGCAACTGCGGGCGCTGTTCGGCATTGGCCTGTCATCATCGGTGACTTTGCCTTGGGCTGATCTAAGGCTGAAAAGTAAACGCGGTAATATATTTCGCGACCTGCTGGTAACCCCGTTAGCAAACATTTAGCCGCAAGACCGGATTCCTCGTTTGCTAACACTGGCGCAAAACGAATTACTTCATTAAAAGTCTGATCTAACGAGGCTTCAACATGCATGAAGCCCGGACGATCTGCTGATGACCAAACAACGCAGGAGGTCTGGTCTGCATCACCAGACTGCACCCCGTGATGCATGATGGGCCGCTGCGGCCCATAACTAATGGCTGGTGAAGCACACCCTGCGAGCGCACCGGCACCTGAAACGGCCGATAACTGAAGAAAACCACGACGGGGGATTGAGGGAGGTTTTGTGAAGCTTTTCATCAATAGACTCGCACGAGCACGCTGGATTAACAATGATACGCGCAAGTGACCCGGTTGGTGTAGCATTTAGGCGATCGGGGGAAAGCCGCTACGAGGTTTTCTTTGGCTCGCCAATGTCGACCAGTTCATCTAGTTTTAGATTGTCCAACCAGGAATTGTAATCCGCGACATTGCCCGGCAGGACAATTCTGGTGTCTTCGAGTTTTTCTAACGTCTTAATGTAACGTTCACTCAACTGAAGTTTTAAAGATTCAGGCCCACCTTCCTGGTTAATCACCCCACCGATCTTCTCTATTGATTCAGCCGTGGCGGCTGCGATTGCCAGGATTTCTTCTGCTTGTCCCTCGGCCTCGTTAATTCGCCGCTGCATCTCACCCTCGGACCTGTTAACCAACTCGGTTTTCAAACCTTCAGATCTATTTATCCGACTTTGTTTGTCACCTTCACTCGAGGCTAAGATCGCCCGACGCTCACGCTCTGCACTCACCTGCTTCTCCATCGCATTTCTGACCGTGTCAGGTGGCGTGATGTTCTTAATTTCGTAACGGTGAACCTTGGTTCCCCAGGCTTGTCCAGCCTGGTCAAGCACTTCAACAACTTTCGCGCTGATGACATCGCGTTCTTCAAATGTTCGGTCTAGATCAAGTGTGCCAATCACAGACCGCGTTGTTGTTTTTGCAAGCTGCACCGCAGCGTATCGATAGTCCACAATACCGTAACTAGCTTTCACCGGATCCCATACCGACATGTAAATAACGCCGTCTACAGTGACCTGAACTTCATCGCCGGTAAAACACTCCTGAGGCGGAACATCGATCGCCTCTTCACGTAAATCCTGAATAAAAGTGACTTTATCGACAAAAGGAATTAGCGCATGAAAACCAGCCTCTAGGGTTTTGTGATAACGACCCAAGCGTTCAACGATATGTGCTGTTTGGGTAGAAACCAGCCTAATTGACTGGAAAAACTTAACAATCAAAACCAGGAAAATTATTCCCCAGGTCACCATCACAAAAATTTCCATGCCCATCTGCTAACCCTCCTTCCTGCTGCTGCGGCTGATTGTCGTTGCCACACGATCGAAACCTTCAAACATGCCTTCTATATTTGCAAGCTCAGAGGGCACGATAGAGACATCGCTGCGCGCGTAAAGACTGTCAACCTGATCGATGTATGATTCAACAAGCCTAACGTTCATGGCCTGATGACCACCGGGTTGCTTTAAAGCACTGGCGATCGCCGTCATACCGTCAGCGGTGGCCGTCGCAAGAATCGAGATTTCCCGTGCGCGACCATTGGCCTCATTAATACGTTTTTGCCGCTCGCCCTCGGAAAGGTTGATGGCCTCCTGCCTTTCACCCTCGGAAAGATTGATGGTTGAATCCCGTTCAGCGTTGGCCAAAGTGATTTCAGCGCGTTTTTGACGTTCAGCTTCCATCTGTTTCTCAAGAACGTCGATGACATTACTAGATGGTGTAATGTTCATAACTTCGTAACGCATCACTTTGATGCCCCAAGGCTCGGACGCATTATCTATTTCCCTAACGATCGTTTCATTCAGCGCATCTCGTTCAGAGAAGGTTTGACTGAGACGCAGTTTTCCCACTTCTGATCGCACCGTTGTCTGCGCAAGGTTTATCGCTGCAATTAAATAATCTTCGATACCGTAGCTCGCCTTGTACGCATCCATGACCTTTATGTAGAGCAATGCATCAACGTCTATCTGAATGTTGTCTCTGGAAATACAGCTTTGGTGGGGAATATTGATACAAAGTTCACGCGTTTCGTGCCTGTAAGCGACTCTATCGACAAATGGGATGAGGAAGTGGAGCCCCGGCTCAAGAATAGACCTGAACTTTCCCAATCGTTCTATCACGCATAGCTCTCGCATAGGCACTATCAGAATCAGGTGGTAGGCAACGAAGGCGACGATCAATATTAGGATCGTGAAAAAGCCCGTTAATTGTTCCATCGTGTTAACTCCTTAAACTTTCAATCACTGCGAACCGGGAGAGTTTAGTTTTGAATCAGCGCCAGTTCCCGAGCAAACAATGCGTTATCGAGCTACTGGGTCCACGATATACGTCGTGTTTTCCCTGCTCACTATGCGCGCCTGCGCGCCTTCCTTTATTTCTCTGCCATCACCGAGCGCTCGCCAGCTTGTTCCTCTGAAAGAAATTGTACCCACAGACTCACCGGGACCAATGGTATCAAGAACCTCAACGATCTCATCAACCTCATCTAGGATTTCTTCCGTATTCGCCATACTGGAATCACCCTCTGCGAATCGACTGACAACAGCCCGCAAGCTGACGATTAAAGCAAGTGAAGAGATGAAAAACAGAGAGAGTGCATTAATCCAGCTAGTGACGAGTCCCAGCCAAAGAGATGTCGCAACAATGACACTGGACACACCAAGGAAAAAGATGACACCACCGGGGACGATTATCTCTGCGAGGGCAAACAGGACGGCAAGCGCAATCCATGTGTATGGGTCAATGATGATAGACATGCGACGATTTGACCCTTTATGACATATTATGTCAACTTCTATTTGCCACTTTTACCCGACAGATTAAGTAACTACATCCGCGACCTTTTTAGCCAGGCCTTCTGTTAAACTTGGGTCGCTGCAGCAAGTGCTCGCTCGAACCCAATAGGACGTCTAAGTATTGTGCATGACGGTGAGTTTCATGAGA
>ERZ1048872.642-NODE-642-length-36118-cov-8.512853_pt1 | contig 36118 bp, 27 predicted proteins | sample MGYA00383100_ERZ1048872 | MGnify/ENA primary metagenome ERZ1048872 (study PRJEB29581, sample SAMEA5548370) | metagenome | biome: marine; feature: coastal; material: water | depth 50 m | study: Short-term variability in the microbial, nano- and picoplankton...
CCTGGTCAGCGAATGTCGAATAACCCAGTTGACGTAGTTGTGAGTCGTAGTAGGGATGTGGAATCGGGTGGTACAGCTTACATATGGCCGCTCTTGATGCGTTTCGTGCTGCCTCTTCGTCTGCGTTGATGCTGACGGTTGCAGCGACAGGAAATTGCAGGGCCGCTGGATCACGCCCGGCCAGTTTGGCTCCCTCACAAGCGGTAGGGCGAACGATATCGCGTACAAATTGAACTGACGACATGATGCCAATGCCAACTCCATCAGAGACTTCCCCTGCCAGTTTTATCATTTTGGGACCGGATGCTGAGAGTAATACAGGGACATCGCTGCTGGTTGGCGCCCAACTCGCGCGCCATCTTATCTTGTGGTGTGTGCCTTGGTATCGAACAGGTTGTCTTGCTTTGCCTGTAACAACTGCTTTGACTATCAGCATGAAGTCTCGCATTTTTGCCCGTGAGCGTGACGAATCCAAACCCATATATAAATCGTTAAAATGCAGGTTGCCAGTACCAACACCCAGCACAAATCTGCCTTTACTTATTTCATTGAGATCACGGGCTTCAAGCCCGGTCATCCAAGGTTCACGAGCATAGGCGTTGACAATATAGGTACCGACCTTGGCGTGCTGGGTAGCATTGATGACAGCTGCCGCGGTCACAGTGGCGCTGCGCCCGGCATCAACGGTGTATAGCGCATCAATACCTGCACGCTCTGCCTCGGATGCAATGGTTGTCATTGTTCTGATTGAGTCTTCAAACCCCAGCATCATGCCTGTTTTCATGTTTTTCTCCCGTTAAGTTCTGACAGTGAAATTTTCACACAATGACAAATTTCGAGATGTTTAAGCTAATGCCCATCACAGGCTGTCAGTCTACTCCTGAAACCCTTGGTTGTTTACCTTTGTAAGCGAACGATAGGCATTGTTACAATCGGTACCTGGAAAGCCGCTAAGGCTTTATAAATCTGCACGCGCGCGAGTAAAGATTCAGGTGGGGCCGGATTTCAAACTAATTTATCAATTTCTATAGCTTCTAAAGTGCAGTCCAAATATTATTGGCATTGGTAAGTCATTTGCACGTTACGAGATAAATCATGCCTAAAAAAGATGAAACGGAAGCATTTGAAGAAATAGAGATCGATCTGGACGCTGATCAATCCGGCGCAGATGAAGACGAGAGAAGGGTCGAGACAAGAGACCGAAGAGAGATTCCCGATCGCAGAATGCTCGAAAGAGTGATCGTCGAAGATCAACCGCGTCGACGGAATCCAGACCGACGCGGTTAGCGTTTAAGGCATACCTTGTTTTATAACCGGCCTTAGAAATTACCGGTAATTGACAAGTAGAACGAGCGTGGCTCGCCGACAAAATATCGATCTGAACCGAACGCAAAGTCTGCGCGCTCGGCATAGGCTTTATCGGTGAGATTAATCACTCGTGCTGCTACTCTCCACGTCGTTGATACGTCCATGCCCCATCTCACATTCAGCAAGTCATGACCATCATAAGGATGCAGATTTTGTGGGTCTTCAAAGTATTTGCCCAAGTGAGTCCACTCCAACTCTACCTGTCCTCCCTCACTGTATTGCCATAAAATATTCGCAGAACCGAAATTTCTTGGCGCCGTATCAATGTCATTCCCATCGATAGGTGTTGTCGCCAAAGGCGGGTTGTTGGCGTACTGATGAATCGCATAACTCCAATTAAATTCACTCGTGATGTTATCGGTAAACGCGAACTGGAGTCCAAGTTCAAGGCCTTGATGCTCTGTTTTACCGTTGTCGACGTTAGTTCTGGAAGAGTCTCTGAATATAAAGTTGTCCTTGTTCATGCGATAGATTGAGAGGTCATATCCAAGCCTGTCAAAGTTTCCTCGAATACCTATTTCTAGGCTATCGAGTTCCTCAGAATCGATATCACTGACAACCTGTGTGTTTTGTAAACGATATAGTTCCGTCGCCTGTGGAGCTCGAAATCCTTTGCTTAACTGGAGATACCATTGGGTCGTATCGTTAAGGAATTGCGAGTAGCTGATTTTAGGTGAGAAATTTCGAAAGGTGTCCTCCCTGTCTGAAGGACGGCTGAATCGGCAACCGCCGAAGCCGCAAGCTGTGCCGTCGTCCTTCGTTCGGCCATCCAACAACTTGTTGTCGTAGTCGTAAGTAACGCTCTCATAGCGGCCGCCAAAAGTGAGTAGTATTGAATCTGAAACGGGTAGCTGATATTGGGCAAATACAGCCCAAGTATTCGCATCGACGTCATAGTCGTAGTGTGCGCCGGGCGGAATAGTATTGACCAGAAATGCACTGCCGCTGACGGTCGGGTTTGGCTGGAACTCGTTCAGCTGACCGCGAGTGTTTTCAGCGTCAAGCCCAACAATCCATCTATCAACATACAATGCAGACTGTATGCCAAAACTTGTATGACCATTCTTTTCTATCGCCTGACCGGGTAGGAAATGCTGTAAAAAGGTCATGTCTGTGTCTCTAAAATAGGGCGTCATCACGATCTCGCCACCGCTTTCCAGTGTGCGTTGTAAGCGGATATTGCCTCTCACGGTCCGAGAATCTCGGAATGCTTCTGGATTTGGATTTTGTTTCGCGGCATCACTGTCACGATAGCTGTCCGCGCCCATAATAAAACCTGCCGTTTCTTGGTTGAGGTTGCTGAAGCCCAGAGTGGCTGTTGCATCAAAACCGCCCATCTCTCCAGCATATTTGATGGTTGCTTTCTGCTGGTCGTAGCCCGAGTCGAGTTTATAACCGCCGTCACTTGTGCCGTTCAGATCAACACGCAGACCAGCATAGTTGGCGGTGAACTTGGTGCGAAAGTATTCATGGGGTCCGACTTCCGCACCAACGCTCAGCCTATCCTCAGCTTCAACATCAGGTGTCAATATATTGATAAGACCATGCATTGCGTTGGAACCATAAAGTGCGCTTGCAGGACCCTTGATGACCTCGATTGCGCCGGCTTGTTCAGAGTTCGCGTCAAACAATTCGTTGACGTTGCAGAACCCACTTGCGCGAAGAGGAATCCCGTCCTGAGCCATCAGGAACGCGCCACAGCCGCCGGCACCGGTGAGTACAGGAGAGCGTATTGCTGTGAGATGTTCTTGCCCATTACCCCGGCTTATCCAGGTACCGGAGACGCGTTGTAATGCCTCGTTAATGTGGGTGTGGCTGATTGTAGTCAGCGTTTCGCCACTTATTCTCGCGATGTTCGAGCTGATTTCCGATGCGGGCTGTGAGATTCTGGAAGCTGAAACTATCACTTGTTCGATTTCATTACCTGCACTGCTTATTGGTTCTTCACCAAAGCCACCAGCAGAAAATAGGAGAGGCGCTACCATTAAAGGCAGAGTTGGTTTCATGTTGGTATTCCCGAGGTCAAAAAGCTCGCAAGTATACCTATTTTCGAGTGCTTGAACCTGTTAATTGTGAAGCAAAATTAAATGATCAATCTCTCACGCCAGTGAGAATGCGATTTCGACCATGAGTCGTAATTAATTTACAAAGCAACACCGTTTCAAAGTAATATGCGCCATTTCACAACTGATGAGTGTAAAAATAGTATGACCGAAGGTTCGGTAGGTAAAAATCAGCTCGGGCAAGAGACTGAATACGTAACGACATACACTCCCTCATTGCTTGATGCCTTCCCGCGAGCCATCCAGCGTCGGGCATTAGGCATCGCCGAAGACGCGTTGCCTTTTCGCGGCGTCGATGTTTGGAACGCCTACGAATTCACTTGGCTGAATCAAAGAGGCAAACCCGAAGTCGCGCTGGCACAAATTCAGGTGCCCAGTAAATCAGCGAATATCATCGAATCAAAATCTTTGAAACTCTACCTTGGCTCTTTCAGTGGTACTAAATTTGGACTCCGGGGGGAGGTTGTTTCCACACTCGAGTCCGATTTGACGCTGGCAGCAGAGGCTCCGGTGAGCGTCACTTTAATTGCACCTGAACAAGTGCTAAATAATGGTATCGTGCCAATTGTTGGACATTCCCTCGACACGTTGGACATTGATGTCGACGAGTATTACCGGAATCCGGATTTGCTCGTGCCAGAAAGCGACACGATTGTGCGGGAATCTTTATACACGAACTTGTTTATGGCGAAGTGCCCCATGACCGGGCAGCCAGATTGTGCGAGCATTCTGATTCAATACAATGGCCAAAGTATCTCACACGAAGGCTTGCTTAGATATTTGATATCTTATCGCGAGCACTCAGAGTTCGCGGAGCAAATAGCCGAACGTATATTTGTTGATCTGATGAATCGTTGTTCGCCAGATAGACTGACAGTGCAGGCAAGATTCTCGCGTCGCGGGGGAATTGATATCAATCCTTATCGGTCTCACGAAGAAAAAATGAGCCCTGACACACGGAACTGGCGTCAGTAGAACTACTCGCCCCGCCGGGGAAAAAACCTGTTCCTGAGCCACTTCAACAAGGTATTGCCGCCCAGCGCATAACGATTTATCTGGTCAATCTGGTGGGCGAGAGCGGCGTGATCAGCGAAAATTGTCTCACGTTTTATGAGGTCACGCGTCGGATCAAGCGTTTTTACGACCACTGCGGGGTTGCCAGCGGCAATTGAATTAGCGGGGATATCCCCGGCAACAACGGCACCTGCACCAATCACACTGTTAGCCCCAATTCTGACCCCTTTGCAAACGATAGCGGAGTCGCCTATCCAAACATTATTTTCAAGGTGTATGGGTTTTGACGTGCCAACAGCTTTTGTCCTGTCATAAATATCATGCCAGTCCGCATCGGTTAAATAGCAGCCCGCGGCGAGCATGCAATTGTCTTCGATGGTGACCTGACTGGCGGAATCTATCCTGACGCCAGGGCACACGAGACAATGGTCTCCTATGTCAATATTTCCCTGATGCTGTTCGAAGGTCCAGGTAGAAAAGGCAACTTTTCGATCCCGATTAGCAACCACATGAACGTTTTCGCCGATCCTGATATTGCTACCGTGAACCGAAATATTCCATGGCTTCATCATGTGGTACCCCGAGCCAAGATGGGCTAATTGTGGGGCGACAAAATGGTTGGCATACCAATGTTCGAATTTGATATACCAGCGCTTTAGCAGGTAGGGTCTGTGGTCATTGATCATTGAACATCTTAAGTCTGCAAAACGAAGTGTGATGACATAGTAACAGACGCGACCGCGTGAACAGCAACATAAAAGTTTGCAACCAGAAGGTAAGAATCAGGTATCCTTCGGGTGGATTAGAGAATAGCGAGCAGTGCAAAATTGTTGATCCAGGGTAGACCGGTTTTCCTTCTTAAACGAATAAAGTATGGTTACTAGGTTAGAAACACTATCACTGGAAGGAAATAGAGCATTGGCGTCTCAGAGTGCATTAGACTTATTGTTATCGCGGGTATCTGTATCCCGAGTGGGAGGTGAGTTACCATCCACTGATGCGCTGCAAAATATATTTACAGCCGCGCTGCGAGCACCCGACCATGCGGGATTGAAACCCTGGCGATATTTGAAGGTGGCTGGCGAACAACGTGAAAAGTTAGGCGAGTTGTTTGTTAGTGCGAAAATGCAAGATGATCCGAACCTCGATCAGGCGGCAATTGATAAACTAAAGAGCAAGCCCTCGAGGGCGCCATTGGTGATTATCGTCATTGCTTCGATTCAGGATCACCCGAAAGTACCTGAAGTGGAACAAATACTTTCCGCAGGCGCCTCTGCTCAGAACATGCTTATGGCAGCGCATATGCAGGGCATCGGCGCAATATGGCGTACAGGGTCGATGACCTATCATGCACGGGTGCGAGAAGGGCTAGGTGTTGCTGAGAATGAGAAAATTATTGGCTTTATGTATTTAGGGTCAATTGAAGGCAAGACACGGTTAGTGCCGAAAATAGATGTCGACCAATATGTCGAGGACTGGAATGAGTAGAGGCGTGATGTTGTTGCGCATACGTCGAGTGTGTAGCGAAACATCCGACAGCAATTGAGAATTATTTGAGGATACATAAATGTTAACAGAACGAAGTTCCCGTCGGGAGCTAGATGTGCAGGATCGATTAATAGACGAGCTCATCGGTATATGCCGAGGTGTCATAGCTGATGACAACGTGGATGAGCGCGAAGCGATATTTCTTGGTCAGTGGATAGAGAACCACAGGGATATTGCTAACAGATGGCCCGTCAATATTCTGTATGCCCGTATTACAGAAATGCTAAAAGATGGTATTTTGACGAAAGATGAGCAAAGCGAGTTGCTCAGGACGCTACAAGAACTGACCGGTGAGAGCAGTGCCTTTCAAGAGCCAAACCGCTCGACGTCTTTACCTTTAAATCGACCGGCGCCAGACATTGAATTTGCGGGCAAGACATTTTGTTTGACCGGACAATTTGTATTTGGCTCAAAAATAGAATGCGAAGAAACGGTGGCCGAACTTGGTGGTATGGTCGATCAGGTGCCAACTCAGGATACGGACTATCTTGTTATTGGCGAGGTGTGCAGCCCTGAGTGGGAACATACATCGTTTGGTAAAAGCATCGAAGTGGCCGTGGAGATGCAGAGTCGCGGCCATGATATTAAAATACTTTCGGAAGAACATTGGGTCAACTGCATGTAGTCACCCCCTTTTCACGCAGATTTTGGTTATGACTGCCGATGATCATTTCAGTTCTGCTGCAGTCGAGCACCTGTCCAATAAAGCGGTGGCTTTTAACTATGGTTGGCTCTCGCCAATCCCGGTGGGGAAGCCGTCGATGCTTTCACGATTGTCTGTTTGCCAGTATGTTTCAATGCCAGCCTGTCCTTTCCTTTCCGTCCATTTGTTCAGAGTGTCGCGTTCAGATTGGTATTCAAAGAAAGGAACGGCGTAGCCACATGAAGTTTGTACTGTGTCGATGTTAACTTCAAAAATCTGCCGCGCGCCGAGTGTTTGCTCGAACCCTGATATCGCTTTTTGCCATTCAGTATCTGTTGGATGAATTGTTTTAGCACAGCCATATAAACGCAGTATTAGAGGCTGACGATCGAAGGAACAGAACATCAGCGTTATTCGGTTAGACAAAAGCAGGTGAGCCGCAGTTTCATTCCCGCTCCCGGTAAGGTTTAGCCATCTAACTCGATTACTATCGATCACCCGAAGTGACTCTGTGCCCTTGGGTGACAAATTTACTCGCCCCGTTTCTGCGGCAGTTGCGACAAAATAGAGGTGCTGTTGTTGAATAAAATTGATGTGTTTTTGATTGAGTGATTCGAATCGATCAGCCATATCTTTCACCCTCAGAACTCAAGTGATTGTTATTGTTGGGTTGCGCATGCTCTGCCACGCACTTCGATGCACGTGGCACCCATTTCAAGGCGTACTAGTTGTCGACAAAACTTATCATGGAAATAAAAGGGCACCCACAGATTTTTCATTCTACGCCGTTTTGCCTAGCTTATTTACCGGACGTTTTAACAAACTGGGCCGATTAACGAAGCTTGCAACGGTTTGTAGACATTATCGGAACCGTTGTGGCGACAGATCCTCAAGATGTTGATCTCTGTCGTGCTTGGAGACAATGCTGTTTGATCCGCAGATGAGATGACATGCGATATCGGCTAGCGCCGGAGCAGATTGAACGCCGTAACCGCCTTGGCCTGCTAACCAAAAGAAACCCTCGTGATCAGGCTCATATCCCAGGACGAATGTTTTGTCGGGTGAGAATGTTCGCAGGCCTGCCCAGCTGTGGTTGATCTTTGATACGCTTAGTTGACTGATTTTTTGTACGCGATCGATTGCGACGGCCAGATCCATCTCATCTGGGTAAGCATCGCAGGGCACAAATGGCGTCTCGTCGGCTGGTGAAATGAGCAACTGACCCGCTTCCGGTTTGAAATAGAAATTTTCGTCTACATCGATGACTAACGGCCAATTGGAGATGTCCATATTCGGCGGCGCATCAACGAGTAATGCGGAGCGTCTTAATGGCGTCAGCGAGAGAGGTAATACACCAGCCATAATAGCCACTTCATCAGCCCAGGCACCTGCTGCATTGACGAGGGTCGGTGCTGTGTATTCGTCTGTCGGGGTCGTGAAATGCCAAAGACCACGCTGCCGCGTGATACTTTGCACTTCAGCACCCAGCACCAGTTTCCCGCCATTAGAACGAAACTGTCGCATAAAGCCCTGCAGAATCGCATCGACATCGAGGTCGCCACTGGTGCTGTCAAGCGCACCGCTATGGACCTTCGAGCCATCAATAATTGGCACTCTGTGAACCAGTTCGTTCGCTGAAAGTTCACTCAAATGACTTGAGTCCCTGAGCATGTTTGTTAGCGAGTTTTGTTGATTATGGCTAGCGACAAATATGCCATCTCTCGGTTTGAGTAACGGTACTTCAGTAAAGCTGTTGTGTGGAGAACGATAAAAATTTTCTGATGCAACGGTAAGATTTCGTACGACTTGGTTACCATAGGCCGGCGCAAAAACGGCCGCAGATCGGCCGGTCGCGTGAAAGCCCATCGTCGATTCTTTTTCAACAATAGTCACATCGCAATGTCGAGAAATCTGTGCGCCAGCGGAAATGCCGGCAATACCGCCGCCAATAATGATAACTTCTGCTTTTTTTGACATTAGTCACTGACTCCAGACGTTTGCTGCTGGTTGAGGTCGTTATTTTCTTACGGCCAAAAACATGTAAAGTTAGACGTTCTCTGCTCGTTAGCTTTATGAATCAACGGGTGGCATTAGTTGAATTGGTAAAGGTGCGCGCCTGAAAGATTTTGTTGGCCCATAGTAAGTAGATAGATAATCAAGGATCTTGTCTTCGTTTTCTCCCAGCGGCCAAAGGCCCTGTTTTGCTTGCATCCAACGGATCATTGACAGCCATCCCTCGCGATCTGCTCTATTTTGGGTAACCAGTTTTAACGAATGGCAGGGGATACAGGTTTGAGAAACGATCTCTGAATCAGGCCCCGGTTTAAGCTGCTCCGCGGAAATGGCGTGATCAATTGAAAAGACGGCAACCAAGATGAGTGTCGCTAATTGTCCCTGCCGCATCACGCTGTTACCCTCACTGCGATTCTGTGGCAGGCATTGTTGAGGTATCCGCGTGGATTCCAACCCGGTACAACCATGGGCTGCTGGCGGCCCCGATCGTCTGTCGCTCGCGCCCAAATTTCGAAGTAACCTTGCTCGGGAAATGTGATTTCTGCGTGCCAGTTCTGCCATGCGAGTCGATTGGCTGGTTTTGATAGTTTGGTGCTTTCCCATGTCTGTCCAAAGTCGATAGAAACTTCGAGTCGAGTCACGCTATTGTCGCCAGCCCACGCGTGGCCTGAGATTGGTAATGGACCCGCGAGCTCGTGCAAAATACCTGACCTAGGCGCTGTGATGAGAGATTTCACTGGCATGGATTCAATAATACACATGTCCGAAGCGGCGACCTCTGTGCCTGGCGCCACCGGCTTGCATGGCACTCGATAAGAAAAACCACCCATCTTGGGTCCGTCGTGCTCACGATTTCTAACGACAATTTTCTCCAACCACTTACCTGAGGTTGAAGCAGGCCAGCCACCAAAAATCAAACGAAGCGGATAACCGTTCATCAAAGGTAAGTCCTCGCCGTTGATCGCCCAGGCAATTAAGGACTCATCTTCCATTGCTTTGTTGATGGGTACGCCGCGGCTGATGGGGGTTTTTGTAGGATCTCCGGAAAGATGTGTATCTTTGCCATAGTAACCAATATATACCGCATCATCTTTGACGCCTGCGGCGTTGAGTACATCCCTCAAACGAACGCCGGTCCAACTCGGGCAACCCACGGCACCAGTACTCCATTGGTTGCCTCGGGCAGGGGGGTTGAATTCCGATCGGCCGTTGCCGCCGCATTCAAGGACTAATTGATAGGTGTGGTGTTTGAAATTCTTTTTCAGTTCGTTCAAGTCGATGGTGATTCTTCTCTCAACCGATTCTCCTTCGACCGTTAGTTGCCATTTTGCAGGATCTGTATCGGTTGGTGGAATGCCGTTGTTGCGGACAAACAAGCGCTCAGCTGAAGTGATGCCTTCGTTCAGAAGGTGTGCGGGCGTTTCAGCATTAACGGGACGATCGTTCAGAATGGTTAGATCAGTGTGTTTTCCTGCAATAAAATACTGCTTGATGGCTTTTGTTGCCTTGGTCGCAACTTGCTCGGCTAAAAGCGATGGTGTGGCGAGCAAACTGCCGGCGCCAGCGGTGAGTCGCATCAGGTCTTGTAGGAATGCTCGTCGACTCTTATGCGCGCCTTGCTGTTTCTTTGTCATACGTATTCTGTCCATCGAAATATTTTTGTTAAGACCCGCTCTGGATTCAACTCAGCTTATCCTAATACTGACTAGCCAAGCCTGTTTTGTTAAGTTCTCAGCCTGAGAGGGTTTCATTACAGCAGACTCTGATGCATAAGTCTCAAGCAAAGGCTGACCAGTGTATCTACCGAGACAGCGTTGCACCAGATAAGGGCGTGGATCGAAGTGACTAATGCGGATGTGGTTTCTGATAGTGTACTGACCTAGCGCTTGTTTGCGCGCACAGATCAGATATGCCAATTAATAGACTCGATACGATTAGGTAATTGAGGTGAAAAATTATGATTGAATTGTACACGTGGCCGACGCCGAACGGCCGTAAAGTATCAATTGCGCTTGAGGAGTTTGAGCTGGAATATCATGCGCATGCGATCAATATTGGCAAGGATGAGCAGTTTGATCCGGCGTTCCTGAAAATCAGCCCGAACAACAAGATTCCGGCGATTCTGGATAGGGCAACGGGGCGCTCGATGATGGAATCTGGCGCTATCTTACTGTACCTCGCAGAGACCTACGATAAGTTTATGGGCGATGATCGCTACGAAACGCTGGAGTGGTTGATGTTCCAGATGGGTGGTGTGGGACCGATGTTGGGTCAGGCGCATCATTTTCTGCACTATAATCCGGGCAAAGCACCTTACGCTGACCAGCGCTACCGGATGGAAGCAAGGCGCTTATATGGCGTGCTCAACAAACGTCTGTCCGATCGGGAATATCTTTCAGGTAGTTACTCAATTGCAGATATGGCGACTTGGCCGTGGGTCTCACGTTACGAATGGCAGGAAATCGACTGGCAGGAATATCCATCGCTAAAAGAGTGGTACATCAAGATCGCCGGGCGAGCGCCGGTTCAGCGCGGTTACAAGGTGCCGATAGAGGTTAATGCGATTCCGATACCGGGTTGAGGCTAGCGGGTCCACTCAATGGCAACCTTCAATTCTGAGGGTCCACCAAGTTGGGCGAATTCGTTTTCACTGCCAGGCTGAAGCTTGATGCTGTCCATATGTTTGATCATAGAGGCCGCAACGATTTGACCTTCCAGACGTGCAAGGTGCGCGCCCAAACAGTTGTGAATACCAAATCCAAATGCAAGATGAGGGTTCGGGCTCCGATCAATGACGAATTTCTCGGGCTGGTCGAAAACGGACTCGTCACGGTTTGCGCAAGCGATCATTGGAAGAAGCATTTCATTGGCGGGTATCGTAACGCCGGCGACCTCTATATCGCGGGTAGTTTTGCGAATAGTCACTGAAAAAGGTGAATGTACTCTCAAGGTTTCTTCGACGAATGTTGGAATTAGTGACGGGTTTTCTTTCAGTTGCTGGAAGGTATCAGGCATGTCATTAAAAACTCGAACGATGCCAGTGATGAGCCCGGTGGTTGTTTCATTTCCAGCGATAAGTAGAAGACGACAAAAACTCAAGAGCTCCTCGTTACTCAGCTTACCGTCTTCTGTTTCTGTCGCTATAAGCCGACTGAGCAGGTTGTCTCTTGGCGCCTCGCGCAGTTTCGCGATGCGCCCCAGAAAGTATGTGTCCATCTGTTCACTAGCGGCGCTGGCCTCTGGACTTGGATTGGCGAGTAAAATTTCGCCAATGTTACTGAAAATGGTATCTGACCATTCCTTAAACTTGCGAATATCCCCGTCTTCCACACCAAGCATGTAGGCGATTACTGTGACAGGTAATGGGGCCGCCAATGCTTCAACCAACTCTGCCTCATTCGACTGTTTCATTGCTTGCATGAGGTCTTCACAGCGTTGTTCTATCAAGGTCCGTTGGCTCTCGATATGCCCTGGCTTAAAGGCATAGCTAACCAGTTTTCGCAGGCGGTTGTGAACCGGTGGGTCGCTGAACAACATGCTCGGTGTTGTACGTTCTTCCTCTGGCACCAGCGAGACATCGGAGGAGTAAGTCGCGTTATCCTTCAGTACCTGCTGGACATCTTTGTGTCTCGCGACCTGCCAGGCGCCATCGGGTTCCTTGAATACGGGTCTGTTGGCGCGTTGATCGCGATATATCTCGTAGATATCTGGTTGCGTGGTGTCACTCATATTTGTGCCGTCGGTTTTTTGTTCACACGAAAGTAATGGCTGCTGATTATCGAGCCTGTATATGGTTAATATTGGGTAATGCTGGCCTAAATTCAAGTCGTTGTGGCGCGCTCAACAGAACGCTTAACCTCAGAACATTGCATTGTACGCCTCTCGTGTACTCTGGAATCGTTCGAACGGGAACTTGATCGGAACGCCTTCAAGTGCCGCCAGCATCATCATTAAATGTGCTTCCCATCCCGCACACGATCTGGCGATATCTTCATCCGCTGGACATATTAATGTCAGCGCGAGTTCGGTGCCAACGGGTGTTTCGCTGAGGCTCCACCTTAACGGGCGGTTTGGCTCTCCTGGGCTACTCCATGAATACGCTAGCAGCGATTCTGCCTGATAGTCAGTGACTTCACTGTCGATAATGATGCCGCTCTCGCCGAAGTCCAGTTTGGCTGACCCTCCTTCCCAGAGTTCGATTGAGCCGGGCGCAAGCCAATCGACAAATTTTGCGGGATCAACGAGCATTTGCCACACAGTGGTTATGTCGTGTTCTATGACGCGTACCAGGCGGGCGGTGTATTGACTGTTTTCGCGTTGAATAGTGCCTAGAGACTCGTTCTGATCTGTCATTTTTTGTTCCTGCGTAGGTGTTGTTGAAGTTTGCTTTGATAAACACAATTTTGTGTTTTATAGAAACGTTAAAGACAAGGTTAGTAAATTGCGCTGACGGAGGCTTTGAGCAGGGTCAAAGAAATTGCCTGCAAATCTCGCGCTTGCGCCTGAATGGCGGGACAAAAGGGGGCAGGTGAGTAGAAAAATAACTGGAGAGGCATGGATCCCAGCGGGTCTTTTGCAGCAAAACCTCTCTTCGGTCGACCGCCCGAAATGTAACGCCTAGCCTCGTGTTTTACCTGACTGTGTGAAGTCCAGACAAGCCTGAGTCGTCTTACTTCAGTAAGGTCGCAATGTCGTAACGGTAACCATGCTTAATGGTCATTGTGACATTGTCCGCATCTGCGATTGTCGCCAGTGGGTCTCCAGAGACGATAACGATATCAGCAATTTTTCCAGCGGATATCGTACCGAGGTCCTTCGATACGCCTGCGGCGATCGCTGACTTCGTTGTTGCAGCATGAAGAATTTGCTCGGGGGGCAGGCCAGCTAACTCATACAGGCGTAATTCAGCATGTAACCCAGCACCGAAGGGTACGAATGGCGAATCCGTTCCTGTCACCATCAGCGCATCAGTTTCCGCAAGATCCCGCAACAACTGCCTATTTGCCTTTGCGACAGCTTTAGCCCGAGGTCCAAACATACGGCTCAAATTCTGAGCGGCGAGTCGGCCTGATTCCCCATAAAATTTATTAAATTGATCTGTCTGTAACAAATCAGGCTGTAAATCGACCACCGTGGTATACCCAGGTAATACGGCTGTTGGTGTAATGCCCATGCCGGATTCAGAGATCAGACGCGTGACATCATTGTAGCTCCTCCCCATACTGCTGACTTTGGGTGCAAAACCGCGACGGCTAGTGCCACCAATGTGTTCGACGTGGTCCATACCGTGCGCGGCAGCAGGAAAAAGCTCGTGGGAACTGGTTGGTATGCCTATTCCGTGGGCGAATTCGACAACCCTTTTCTGCCAGCGATCGGGTAGGCGGACATAGGTTTTGATTAAATCAAGTTGTAAACGTTCAGCGCGATACAGTACTCGCTCTAGATGGGCGTCTGAAGTAACGCCCTCGGCGACCGAGTAATAGACGCGGTTGCCGTCGGTGAGAAAACCGGCTGTATGTGTACGTGGACCGATATGGGCGCCGCTATCCCAAATTTCTTGCCGCTCTCTTGCGATGTACGGGTGAGCGCCAGGATCCCGGACAGTGGTCACGCCAAAAGCTAGCCAAGCTTTGCCTTGGGTGGCGCTCGTGGTTCCCATGTGGGCGTGCATATCAAACAGTCCTGGAAATGCAGCCTTGTCTGATGCATCAATATCAGCGTCCGCTTTATTCGCATTGCCTTCTACTGATTGAATGCGGTTTCCGGAAATTGTCACCAGTGCATTTTCAATATATCCAGGCGATACCCCGTCGTACAACTTGCCTATCAAGATGCTGTACGTCTCAGCGGGTTTGTCAGGCGTCCAATTAATTGTCGGTGTTACGTCACGAGATTCGCCGGATTTTGTATCGATCCGGATCATTTTGTCGGCTTCCATGTAAACGATAAAGCGTCCACCAGGACTCCAGGAAGGTGTGTCCGTCAATGTCTCGGTCACTTGTGTAGGTTGACCATTTACCTCAAAGCTCTCTGTCAGGTTCTGCTGCCAAAGAACACCATTTTGAATATAGGTCAAGCCGAGTCCATCAGGGGTTAACACGGCATCCGTCATGTTTTTGTGAGCAACAGGTTCGATGACGTAATGTTCCTTGCTATCTCGCGACATAACAGACATCTGGTAAGTGCCTTCTCGGAAACGAGTAGAGTAGGGCGCAAGGTTTGTGGCTGCGAGATACTCGCCATCAAGGCTCCAAGAAATCGGTTGTGATCTGGCAGGTTTGCCAACGTTTGTGATTTCACCGGTAGCGATGTCAAGCATCACTAATTGCGCTCCTAGCGGATTCGCCGGTAGGTTGATGTAGGCAGCAATTGTTTTTCCGTCCGGCGACCATGCCGGCGTGCTCTGAATGCTCAATTTGTCTGAAATCATTGAGTGGTTGTCGGTTTCAATGTCGTATAGCCAGAGGCGAGGAATAGAAAAACCGTTTCGATCGAATGCCTCAGAAATGTATGCAATGGTGCCGCCATCTGGCGCCCATGCAGGTGATCTCGAAACACCCGTGCTGTCTGTTATTCGGGTAAGTTGTTTTGAATCCGGCTGCCATATCCAAAGGCCACCTAGCGCAGCGAAGCTGATACGGTCGCCTTCGGGCGAGATGGCGGGCAGCGATATTCCTAAAGCGCGTCGGGGACTGGTGTCGTCATAGTCTCGTGTGCGCTTGGCATAAACCGGGCGATTGAGTGTGAATTTTGCGGAAAAGCTCACCGGCACTCTTGCAGTGTCTGGCGCCTGAACATATACATTCCCATTGGCAGTGTAGTAGCCGGTACCATTTTCGGTCCAGGCAGCCTTGAAGGGAAACACATCATCACCTGCTTCGCTAATTGTGATGTCTGATGCGCCTTGAATAGCAACAACTTTTGCTTCGGTCGCGTTTATCGTCATTAGTTGGTAGCTGATTTCTCCAGCCGATTTCCAGCTGACCCCGTTAATAGTGCCGGATGTTTTTAGGATCAATTCTGATTCGCCACTGGTTAGAGAAAGCGTGCTCAGTTCGGATGTACTGCGATTGACGGTTGTCGCAAACACCAGACTTTCGCCGGTCTCGTCCCAGTCTGGCGAGTATTCGTCTCGCGGCGAACTGGTGACCTGAGACAGCTCTCTACTTTTTGTGTCCAGAATCCATATATCGTAGTTGCCGCCACGATCAGATGAAAATGCAATTTTTGACCCATCTGGCGAAAAACTTGGCTCTCGATCGTCAAAAGGGTCGTTGGTGAGTGCTTTTGGTGCCCCACCACTGGCTGACACCAACCACAGATCCCAGTTGCCGTTGGCATAACCATAGTAGACGATATGCTTGTCGTCTGGTGACCAGTCCGGTTCTCGCACGTCTTGGTAATAGTCTGTGATAGGCGTGGCTGCTCCACCGCTCGAGGGTAGGGTGAATAGCACGCCTTGGAGGCTCATGGCCAGCGTCTCTCCGGCATGGTTTATTGCGATTGCAAGGTTCGTTCCCTCTGTAACCGTGACAATTTTAGTCGCCTCATCGAGTGCCACATTGCTTTCAATCCCGATTGACGTGGTGTTTGTTTGCTCCCGGTCGTTCCGCTCGCAAGCGGTGAGGGTGTTCGCTAAAACTGCAACGGCAAAAATGCCGAGAATGCGGGTAGTGCGCAGATTAACCATGATTTACCTCCGTGGGAGGGTTGAGTTTGTGGTAAGCGGTTAAAAAAGCACCAAAGTGCCAGACAATGGGTTGCGAGTAAAGTAATGAGGGTTATTGCAGCCCATCTGTATCAGTGCCTTAGAGGGAAGTGGTACCATTCCGCATCGCAATAATCAAAGCGATCACATGTCGCTCACAAAGGAGGCAAAATGCCAGTCAGTAAAGAAATTCACCTAAAATCCCGTCCGAAAGGTCTCCCCACCGAAGACAATTTTGAGTTTGTCGACGTCAATATTCCTGATCCTGGTGAAAACGAAGTGCTGGTTCAAAATATTTATATGTCGGTTGATCCGTACATGCGAGGCCGAATGCGTGAAGACTTTCCTTTGAGTCAGGTACTGGCAGGTGGGGCCGTAGGAAAAGTTGTGGCCTCTAACAATCCTGACTTTGCAGAGGGCGACTATGTCAGCAACTTTTCGGGTTGGAGAGAATACTTCGTGTCTTCCGGGCCAGACCTAAGCAAGGTGGACATCTCACTTGCCCCCCTGAGCAGCTATCTCGGCGTGATGGGGATGCCAGGACTCACGGCTTATGGTGGCTTGCTTGTCACAGGTGAACTTAAAGACGGTGAAACGGTGTTTGTTTCCGCTGCTTCAGGCGCCGTTGGAAGTGTGGTCGGTCAGATAGCGAAGGTGAAAGGGTGCACCGTAATCGGCAGCGCCGGTTCAGACGATAAAGTCGCGCAGCTGACGAATGAGTTTGGTTTTGATCATGCGTTCAACTACAAAACTGCTGATCCGCTTGCGGAGCTCCGGCAAGCAGCCCCGGACGGCATTGATGTTTACTTTGAAAATGTGGGTGGTATTCAGCTGGAGGCCGCACTCACACACATGAAGATTAACGGTCGTATTCCAATTTGCGGGATGATTTCGACCTACAACGATGACGGAACGCCGTCTCCTGGCCCTCGCAACCTGACGGAAACAATTTACAAATTCATCACCATGAAGGGTTTTGTTGTGTCGGCATTTGCCGCCCAACAACCGCAGTTTGTTCAAGACATGTCGGGTTGGATTAAATCCGGAAAAATGAAATATCACGAAACAATATTCGAAGGTATTGAGGATGCACCCGCGGCTTTTATCGGTTTGTTTGATGGCACTAACAACGGCAAAATGTTGGTTAAATTAGCGCAGGAATAATTGCTTTAGAAATTTGGGCGCACGCGTTTTTTCCGCCGTAGACGCCTGCCGTCTTTTTGCAGACTACATTCATGTACCTGCAAAAGACGAACGATTGATTGTGGGTGTATTTGTTTATAACAGACTGATAACTCGCGTGTCAGCAGACAATGTATGGTTGCCAGCGACGGGTAAACACCATACCCTGCTTCCATGATTTTTAACCGCCAAGAATTTGTTGCTGAAGCAAAGCAGTTGATGAAGCTGGGCGTGCCCATGGTCGCCACGCAGCTTTTTATCATGGGCATGGGTTTTGTCGACACCGTGATGGCTGGACGTTACAGTTCGGCTGATCTCGCCGGCGTAACCATGGGTGGCAATGTGTTGTGGCCGCTGTTTATGTTTTCTTCGGGCTTAACGATGGCGCTTGTGCCGATTGTTGCCCAGCTTCGCGGCGCTAACAAGGTAGCAGATGTTGGCGAGAAAGCTCGACAAGGCTTGTGGGTTGCGTTCGTCATGAGTTTTTTCGTTGTCGGCATGATGTTGAATGCTGAGCCTTTTTTCATTTGGCTTGGCGTTGACGCCGAAGTGATCAAAATCGCGGTAGACTATTTGTACGCATGTGCCTGGGGCGTGCCCCCTGTCATGATTTATGTATCTCTTCGGTTCGTTGCAGAAGGTCTTGGCCACACGAAGCCACCGATGCTGATTGCTGCAGGGGCGCTCGCGGTAAATATTCCGGTCAACTACATCTTTATTTATGGCAAGTTTGGGGCACCGGAACTCGGAGGGGTGGGCTGTGGTGTGGCCACGGCGACAGTCTACTGGTTTGAGCTCATTGTGATGATGTTCGTTCTACGCATGTCGTTTTTCAGACAAACCGGTCTACTAGAGAAATTCAGCATGCCCCGCTTTAGGGGGATCAGAGAAATTTTAGAAATAGGACTGCCGATTGGCGCGCAATCATTTGTCGGCATGATGGTTTTCTCTATTGTTGGATTCCTTGTTGCGGGCATGGGGGTGACCGAGTTGGCTTCTCATAGTGTAGCGGGTAATCTGAACTGGCTTACCTATGTCATTCCGATGGCGTTAGGCTCGGCAGTGAGCATACGCATCGGGTTCGCCGTTGGGGCACTCGACCCTGACGCGGTGCAGGGCATTATTCGTACGGTCTATCAAGTGACACTGGGATATGCCGTCATTGTTAGTTGCTTGTTAATCTTTGCAAGGTTTTTTCTCGTCTCACTGTATACCAGAGATCAGGCGGTTATTGCATTGGGCGCAACGTTGATGCTTTTTGTCGCGTTTTATCAGATTTTTGATGACCTTCAGGCGATTACCGGCGGTGTGCTGCGTGGATTTAAAGATACGATGGTGCCAATGCTGATCAGTTTGGTAAGTTATTGGCTTATCGCGATACCTGTGGGTTATGTGCTGGCAGAGGGCATCATGTTTGTTGAGCCCATGGGCGTGTATGGTTACTGGAGCGGATTGACCTTTGGTCTGTTTCTTGCGGCAAGCGTTTCGGGAATCCGACTCTACTTCACAGCCCGTGTTCAGTTGAATGAGATTCGAAGCGGTGGTCTTATAGTCGAAGGGAGCTAAATCGATATGACTACGATGTTAGAACGTGCTGTCGAATTGGGACCGTTAATACGGCAGTATGCAGACCAAGCAGATAGAGATCGCCGCCTCGCACCTGAGGTTGCTACTGCGTTTGCAGCAAGCGGTCTATACAGATTACCAGCCCCAAAAAAATTTGGCGGTGCTGAAGCGAATCCAATGACGCAGATCGAAGTGATCGAAGCGGTGGCCCGCGCCGACGGTAGCGCAGGATGGAATCTGATGATCGGCATCGAACACTTCGCCATGATCAAACCGGACTTTCTCTGGTGTGAAGAACTCATCGCAGACCCACATATTGTTATTTCGGGGTCTACAGCGGCAACTGGACGTGCTGACCGCGTTGAGGGTGGGTACCGTGTATCAGGAAAATGGCAATTTGCGAGTGGAGTCCACAACAGCCGATTGTTTGCAGCAACGGTGGCTATTTACGATGAAGGTAAAAAGCAAAGTCATCCACCGAGAATTTATGCGCTGATAAAAGAGGGTGATTTCGACATCATTGATGCCTGGCAGGTTGGGGGGATGCGAGGATCAGGCTCCCATGACGTGGTTGTAGAAGACGTTTTTGTGCCGACGGATCACATCATTGATCATTCGGTGCAAACATCTAGCGATACACCGCAGGCGCGTTTTCCTGCAGCTCCGCGACTGAGCTACAACAAAGCAGCCGTCGCTTTTGGTATTGCACGACACGCATTGGATGAGTTTTACGTTATCGCACTCGAAAAGAAGCCGCGATTTTCTGCGAGCAAGTTACATACCAGACCTTTTGTACAGGACGCCGTTGCTCGTGCTGAAATTCGCTTGCGATCGAGTAGAGCGTTGGTGCTCGAGTTGACTGAAACCTTGTGGCGCTATGTCTGCGAAAAAAACGAAATACCATCCGATCAACGAGCACTCTTTCATATCGCCTGTTGCGATAGTGCACAGGCCTGTGCTGAAGTCGTTGATTCTGTCTGCGAGGCGGTGGGTACCACAGCAAACGAACTTAATTCGCCGCTGGAACGCATAGCGCGGGATGCACGTGTTGTTCGTCAACATATTACAGTAGCTCCTCAGCACATCATTGATGGAGGCCGGGTGCTACTTGGTTTAGAAGCGAATGAAGTCATGTTACGTGAGTGAGCGCCGTAACGAATAGGAGAAAATATGTCGATTACAATTGATCCTGCAACTGGCCTGAAGCGTTTTAGCACGCGAGCTGCTAAGTCCACCGATAAGATCAAGGGGCGTGGATACTCGGTTGTGACCGATGAGTCACTGACCACATTGCCCGAAGCGCCGCCCGGTGCAGCGTTTAATGCTGAGGAACAGGCGAAATATCGCGAGTTCAAGGAGGCGCGAGAGGGCGTCGCTGACTACATAGCCATGGAAGGGGAATTTGCTAAATATCTAGAAGACGTCTATTCCGAACCGCCGGTGCAACGGGAAGCGTTGACGGATGAGTGTGAAGTCGTGGTTGTCGGTGCTGGTTTTGCCGCGCTATTGCTCTGGTACCGACTCAAACAAGCAGGGTTTAAGGATGTCCGTTTTTGCGAAAAGGGCGGTGATGTTGGCGGCACCTGGTACTGGAATCGTTATCCGGGTATCGCATGTGACGTTGAATCCTACAGCTATTTGCCGCTGTTGGAGGAAATGGGTTACGTCCCGACCATGAAATTTGCTTCCGGCTTTGAAATCCTCGAGTACTGCCAAAGCATGGCTGAAAAATTTGGTTTTTATGAGCGGTGCTTGTTTCATACGACGGTCGAAGAGACACGATGGGACGAAGATGCGTCTCGTTGGACGATAAAAACCGATCGTGGAGATGCAATGAAGGCTCGATTTGTTGTGCTCGCCAACGGTATTTTGACAACGCCAAAATTGGCCCGAATTGACGGGATGGAAAGCTTCAAAGGTGATGCTTTTCACACTTCCCGCTGGAACTACCACGTGGATCTGAAAGACAAGCGGGTGGGTGTTATTGGTACTGGCGCGACTGCGGTGCAGATTATTCCTGAGATCGCTAAGGAGGTTAAAGATCTGTATGTGTTCCAGCGTACGCCGTCAACCATCGACGTGCGTGATCAGCGAGAGACCACTGATGAAGAGGCGCAACGCTGGCTGAATGAACCCGGTTGGGCTGTTGCCCGTCGCGAGCGGTTGGCAACTATTTCCGCCGGTCGAACGGCCTTAAAAGCCAACGACGATTTTCTTTCAGGTAAGATTGATCACGTCACTGCGCCCAAGGTTCACGCAACGCAATTGTCGCCGGAAAAATTGATTGAGCGTCAACTGAATACAAATTTTCGCATCATGGAGCAAATTCGAGGTCGGGTTGATTCGGTGGTTGATGACCCCGAGATTGCAGAACTTCTAAAACCCTACTATGCCTATGGCTGCAAACGCCCGACTTTTCACGACCAGTATCTGCCCGCATTTAATCGACCGAATGTTCACTTAGTTGATACTGCGCCCGCGGGTGTTAGTAACATCAACGAAACTGGTGTGGTCCACGACGGCGTAGACTATCCGCTTGACGTGCTCATCTATGCAACCGGCTTTCAGTGGATGGAAACCTCTACTTTTAACATGGTGACCGGCCCCGGCGGTCGAACCTTGAATTCTAAATGGAAAGAGGAAGGTACAAAAACATTCCTTGGTATGCATAGCGCTGGATTTCCCAATCTGTTGATTATGACCGGGCCGCAAGGTGGGGGTGGGCAATTTAATTTTACCCGTGTTTGTGAAATGCACGCGACCTATGTCACATGGATGTTAACCGAGATGCGAGACGGAGGGTTTGACACTGTCGATGTAAAAAGTGAATCCGAAGAAGAATATGCCGAGCATTGTCGAGAAATGGATCTGTTGTCTCAGCCTCTCAGAGACTGTTATTCCTATTACAATGGTGACGGTTCTGCACAACCCGGCAGTTTGGCTTACTACGGCGGTGGCGATCGCTGGCACCAACGTCGTAAAGCAGCACAGGCGTCTCTCGATCCTTATATATTTAAATCTGAGTAAGCTAGGTCGAACCAGTATGAGCTTATCAACAACCAAGCAGAAGTTGCTTGGCTCGAAGCGTTAAACAAGCGTGTCTTTGCGCAGTAGAATGCAGGATCGCCACGCGCGTAACTTGTTAAAGACCACTTAGTGACAGTGCAGGTTTTTATCTGCATCGCTTTACAAGACAACAGGAGGAGACGAGTGAGCGGCAGAGTTTCGAACAAAATAGCGCTCATTACCGGTGGCGCATCCGGCATCGGGCTAGCTACGGCGAAAATGATGGCAGCGGAAGGTGCCCGAGTGATTATTGCCGATATTAATGAAGCGGTTGGTCGTCAAGTTGCAAAAGACATTGGTGGCATGTTCTGTGAACTTGATGTCAGTGATGAAAATGCGTGGATTGTCACGATGGAAAACATTGCCGCAGAGTATCCCCGTCTGGATATTCTTGTAAATAATGCAGGGATCTCTCCTCACGATACTATCGAAAATTTCGAACTCGATAATTGGCGTCATGTTCACTCAATCGTTGCTGAGAGTGTTGCGCTTGGAAGTAAACACGGTTTACCTCTGCTTCGGCAAAGCGAGGCGGCGGCTATCGTTAACCTGTCATCGGTGGCTGGTATGGTCGGTGCTGCGAATTATGCATCTTACGGCTCGGCAAAAGCGGCGGTGCGTAATTTGACCAAATCGATCGCAATGCACTGCGCGCAAAAGGGTTATGCAGTAAGGGCGAATTCAGTACACCCAGGGTCCATTGATACTCCAATTCTTGATGCAGACAAGGCAAAATACGGTGAGCGCGCAATTACCGCGCGTGAACAAAGTATTCCATTGGGACGGCTTGGGCAGGCGAAAGAAGTGGCCAATGCGATTTTGTTTCTTGCTTCTGATGAGGCAAGCTTCATTACCGGCACAGAACTCATTGTTGATGGCGGATTCACAGCACGTTGAACCTGAATGCACACGATATTGAGTCTTACTACAACAGTTTAAAATGAGGAGAAAAGTAATGTCTGAAGCACTGGAAAAAGCATTGGAGATCATGACGTCGAGACTGGGCGAGCAGACTTCACAGAGCGAATGGTTTGAAGTAACGCAAGAGCGAATTAACGATTACGCCGAGGTATCGATGGATCATCAATGGATTCACATTGATGTTGAGCGCGCGAAGGCCGGTCCTTTTGGTGCACCTATTGCACACGGTAATCTTACGATTGCGATTATGGGGCAGCTGCCCATCGCTTCTGTTGCGGAGGGTCCCAAAATTGAGGGGCAAAAACTTGGCATTAACTATGGTTTTGATCGAATTCGGTTTCCGTCTCCGGTGCCCGCTGGTACAAGGATTCGCGCGACCAGCACGCTGCGAAGGGCGGAAGCAAAAGGCAACATGATTGAGACGATGAATGAGGTTGTTGTCGAAGCAGAGGGCAGCGACAAACCTGTTTGCGTGGCTGAGAGTGTCGGTCGAATGGTGTTTTAGCATTTCCTCGCGTGGTGTTTTGCCGGCGACGTATGCTGGCAAGCACCCATCGACCATAAAAGGCTTGCTGACGGCAAGGATGCCCGTATAGTAAAAGGAATATTGACTTGAGTGGTCTGATGCAACTGGTTCTAACGGATAACAAACACCTGAGAATAGCGAGCTTCGCGATTTTTTATGTGGCTCAAGGTTTACCGATAGGACTGTTGATGATTGCCATACCCGCATGGTTGGCAGCAGCGGGCGCGACCACAACAGAAATCGCTTCCTACATATCCCTTGCTGGTTTGCCTTGGGGTTTAAAGCTTTTCGCGGGTCCAGTGATGGACCGCTTCTCCTATCTTGCAATGGGTCGTAGAAGACCTTGGGTTGTGTTGTCCCAAAGCGGCTTGTTACTTGCACTCTTTTCTATGTCGCTAACCCCTGACCCAATAGACAGTGTTGGGCTACTTGCGACAATGGCTTTTTTGGTCAACATGTTTGCTGCGGTTCAGGATGTTGCCGTCGATGGAATGGCGATTGATGTGCTTGAACCTGACGAAAGAGGCTCCGCTAATGCTTTTATGGCTTGTGGTCAGGTTGTCGGTTTTTCGGGTTCTGGCGTTATCTCCGCTTATGCGCTTGAATATAGCGGCCTCACTTTCGCTTGTTTCATTGTTGCTGCTGGTGTTGCGCTGATTTTGCTCTGGTCAATTTTGGTTAGGGAGCGATCAATGGAAAAGAGGCTTCCCTGGACACTGGGCGTCGCGGCCCCGCGATCGCTAGCAATACAAGCCGGCGACTGGGGAGAGATTTTTTCAAATCTTATCCGAGTCATGTTTCTACCAACAAGTCTGATACTGATGACCACAGCGCTATGCTGGGGTATGACCCAAGGCATTTGGGAAGCTTCTGCGCCAGTTATACTTACGCAGGAGTTAGGCTACGAAAGCACCGTTTACTCGAGTTGGTTTTCTGCGGTGAGTTTTGTTTCAGCGGTGCTGGGTTTATTGTTAGGACGATTTATAGATCGTTCCGGCGCGCAACGCTTTCTTTTTATAGGCATCGCCGGTCTTGCAATCAATTATTTGTTTGCCGCTGTTTTTTCAGATTATTGGGTGTCGCCCATCTTTCTGGTGATCATTGTTTGTTGTTATTCTCTGGCAGGCCAGATGGCATTTATTTCGTTTATCGCGTTACATATGAACGTTTGTTGGGAGAAAATCGCCGCGACGCAATTTGCGATCTACATGGCTTGGTCAAACCTGTCTAAATCAATCGGCGCCGGCATTTATGCCCAATTCAATGAGTATATTTCATTAACCGATTTACCTTTTGTTTTAGGTGCTATCTGTGTGTTGGGGATGTGTCTGATCGCGATGATCGATATGCCAAAACACCGACAGCAATTAAGTCGTGTCAATCAGCCGGAACCCGGTATTTAGTCCGTTAATTGCGCGCGTTGTCTTTGGTATTGTGCCAATGCATTTTGTTTGACATGACCAAACCCTCGAATTTGCTCCGGCAACCGGGCTATTTGAATTGTCTCATCAAGGTTTTTGGCTGACAGTGTCGTCAGCTTGTGATCAATCATTGACTCGTACTCGCTGATCAACTCGCGTTCGTGGCGTCTTTCCGCGGAATAGCCAAAAATGTCAAATACTGTGCCTCTGAGCCATTTTAGTTGTGCCAATAATTTAAATCCGTTCATCATCCAGTTGCCGAATTCTCTTTTCGCAGGCAAGCCGGTAGAAGGATGTTTGCGGCTAAGCAAGGGTGGCGCCATATTGAATTTTAGTTGGTAGCCCGGCTCAAATTGAGCATCCAGTTTTTGCCTAAAGTCCGCGCTGGCAAATAACCTGCCAACTTCATACTCGTCTTTATACGACATAAGTTTAGCGAGATTTTCTGTTACTGCGTAGCTTAGCTCCTCAGATTGCAGTCCTAGCACTTGCTCGACTTTTCTTGTTTTGCTGACAGTGGCAAGGAAGCGATCTGCCCACGCCTTGTTTTGGTAGTCAGTAAGATGTTTTGACCGATGTTCTATCAGTTCATCGAGTGTCATGTTTTCTGATTCGATCATCGATTCCGGGAGCAGCGTATTCGCCTTTTCTGGATCGTGAGCAAACAAACGGCCGAGTCGAAGCGCCGTGAGGTTAAAGTCGATCGCGATGCCGTTGAGGGTAATGGCTTGTTCCAGCGCTTTTACAGAGACGGGTAATAAAGCATGTTGTGCTGCATATCCGACCATAAACATGTTGCTGGCGATGGTGTCGCCCATCAGCTTGAGTGCAAGATTGGTTGCGTCGATAAACCAAGCTTTATCTTCGCCAGTCCTCGCAGTGATCAGCGACTCGACATGATTGGCGTTGATCTGTAGATCCCGATCAAATTGAAATGCTGCAGTGGGTTGAACCGCAGAGTTACCCACAATTTGAGTACGTCCGCTCCGGTACGTGGGCGCGGCATCACCTGCGAGCGATGCAATCAGATCGAAGCCCAGAATTAGGTCCGCTTCACCAGCACCAATTCGCTGAGCCGCAAGCTCATCCGGATCGTTTGCGATGCGCAAGTGTGAATAAACGGCGCCGTTTTTCTGACTTAATCCCGTCATATCGTAAATCGAACAGGCCTTGCCTTCCATGTGTGCAGCCATGCCAATGATCGCACCTACCGTAATTACACCGGTGCCGCCGATGCCAGCAATCATCACGCCCATATTACCCTGATGAGTCTCTAGCTGGTCTGATACATGTGGTAAGGGCAGGTCTTTGAAAAGATCTTCGCTGAAAGCCGCGCCTTTATTTTTTCTTGGTTCAGCGTCGAGCACGGTGACAAACGAAGGACAGAATCCGTTGACGCAACTGTAGTCTTTATTGCAACTTGACTGATCTATCTGTCGCTTAGTACCAAACACAGTCGGTTTTGGTTGTATGGAAACGCAGGTAGACTGAACAGAGCAGTCGCCGCATCCCTCACACACTGCGTCATTGATAAACATGCGTTTAGCAGGGTCAGGAAAAGCACCGCGCTTGCGTCGTCGTCGTTTTTCCGTGGCGCAGGTCTGCTCATAGATAATAGCCGTCGTACCATTAACTTCCCTTAATTGCTTTTGCACCAGGTCAAGTGCTTCTCTGTGATGTAACTCTGTTCCACTCGGCAGTTTGCCTTGAAATTTATCAGGGTCGTCTGTAACCACGACGACCTGACGCACGCTCTCGGCATTTAACTGCCGCACCATTTCTTCTACCGAGATTGGGCCATCAATTGGTTGGCCTCCGGTCATCGCGACAGCATCGTTGTAGAGTATTTTGTAGGTGATGTTGATGCCGGAAGCAACTGCGCCGCGAATCGCCATCAGGCCTGAATGAAAATAAGTGCCATCACCCAGATTTTGAAACATATGGTCCGTACCACTGAAATGTGCGGCGCCAGCCCAGTTCATTCCTTCACCACCCATCTGGGTTGACAGCAATGTATCTTCACGGGTCAACATGACGATACCATGACAACCAATACCGGCCATCGCCATGCTGCCGTCGGGCACTTTGGTTGAAGTGTTATGGGGGCAGCCAGAACAGAAGTAGGGCGTTCTTACGCTCGTTGACGGTGCAGCGTTACTGAATTGCGCGTTTTCGCTAAGGCTATTTTTCAGGGCATCGTGATGATGCTTAAGATCGCTCAGAACCCTTTGCTGTTCGTTTACCTGTTTTTGCTCAAGGTGAGTAACTTCGTTGAAAAGACTCGTTAGTCGCGCCATGATAACTTCAGCAATTAAATTGGGTTCCAGTTGTACATCACTGGGTAATAATTCACTGCCATTTTCATCTTGCTTCCCGACTAGCCTGATTCTGGTTGACTGATTTATCAATACTTGAGCGGCCTGAGGCGCAATCATGGCTGTTTTTTCTTCCACAAACAGAAGTTCTGGACGTCCTTGGCTGAAAGCTTTGAGTCCCTCCGGGTCAAGAGGCCAGATGCAGCCAACTTTATAAACCGAGATACCAAGCGAGCGGGCTGAGTCTTGAGTGAGGCCGAGCAGACTGAGCGCCTGCATGACGTCGGAGTAGCTTTTGCCAGCGGTTACAATGCCCAATCCTCCGTTACCTTCCAGGTGAACCTTGTCAATGTTGTTTGCTCGCACGAATTTTTGTACCAAAGGCAATCGAATTCGCTTGATCGTGACGTCCATGCCTTGGGGGTTAAACGTTGTTCTTTGGATGTTCACCTTCGGAGCATCAAGTCCCCGGTCGGGGTACTCAAATGAAAACCTACCGCTGTCGAGGTTCACTGTTTGAGTTTGCTCTATCGTCTCGTTGGTAGTTTTTAATCCAACCCACAGGCCACAATAACGGGAGAGTTCCCAACCCAAAAGTCCAAACTCAATGATCTCTTGAACGTTAGAGGGGTAAAGCACCGGCATATCCAGCGCCTGCATGATCGGTTCGCTCTGGTTAACGATGGTGCTGGATTTACCAGGATGATCATCTCCGGCGACGACAAGCACACCACCGTTTTTGTGACTGCCAAAGCTGTTACCGTGTCGCATGGCATCAGCGGACCGATCTACCCCGGGCGCTTTGCCATACCACATGGCGTAAACCCCATCGACCTGAGGATCAGGGAAAAAGTCAATTTGTTGAGTACCCCACACGGCCGTCGCTGCAAGATCTTCGTTAATGCCAGGCTGAAAAACGATACCAGCATCTTCCATGCGTTGTTTTTCGCGCCACAAGGTACTGTCAAGGCCGCCCAGTGGTGAACCTCGATAACCACTAATAAAGCCCCGTGTGTTCAACCCCTGGGTTCGATCGAGATCGCGCTGGATCAGCGCTAAGCGGGCGAGTGCTTGCGTGCCGCTGATAAAAATTTGTCCGTCCTGTTGCTCAAACTTGTCTGATAATGAGACTTCGCGGAGATTTTGGGGGACATTCATACGTGTTTTACTCCGAGCAGGATAACTGTGCTAGTTTTAGACACAGGCTTGTTTTTCATTCATAACGAATATGCCATGTAGATGGCGATTCTACAATTTTGTTGGAAAAAGATAGATGATAGCGATGCGTTTACGATATTGGATTGTGGTTACACAGATTTTATTTTGGTCAGTTGCTGTTTTCGGACACGGTCAGGCAGACGGCCCTGCGGGCGACAGCGATCGTGTTATTGAATTTCCTGATACGGAGAAATACCGCACGCTGGTTGTTGATCTACACACGCATTCGGTTTTTTCTGATGGCCACGTCTGGCCGGTGATCCGTGTTGAAGAAGCTTTGCTTGACGGTCTGGACGGCATTGCCATTACCGAGCATCTTGAATGGCAGCCGCATTTGAAAGATATACCGCATCCTGACCGTAACAGAGCGTTTGAAGAGGCGAAAAAAGCAGCGGAAAATCGGGATGTCATCGTCATTTCCGGAGCCGAGATTACACGACGTATGCCAGTAGGTCATATGAATGCGGTGTTCCTCACCAATGCGAATTCACTTCTGGACATGACTAAAGCGCTATCTCAAGTGAGTGATACTAATAAATTCTACAGGAAGTCACGGAAGTGGCCTGCGCAGAAAGCCGTGGAGGCAGCTAATAATCAGGGTGCATTTGTTTTCTGGAACCACCCTAATTGGTCAAGCCAAAAACCCGATGGTATCGCGGAGATTACGGATTTCCACGCGCGCAATGCCAAAGCCAACTTGCTGCACGGTGTTGAGATCGCGAACGGTTTCGAGTACTCGGCAGAAGCTTTTGCTATCGCGCTTAAACACAACCTTACGTTGATTGGCACGTCGGACGTCCATGATTTGATTGATTGGGATTACAAACCGCATTTAGGCGGGCATCGTCCGGTTACGCTGGTGCTCAGTGAGGAAAAGACGGCCGAAAGCATCAGGGAAGCATTGTTTGCGCGAAGAACTGTTGTCTGGTTCAAGAACCAGCTGTTTGGTCGACAATCAGAGTTAGGCCCTTTGTTAAAAGCATCAATGGTCGCGAGATCTGCGCGGTGGCTGAAAAAAACAACCATCCTTGAGATAGAAATCGAAAACAAATCCGATGCTAAATATCTGCTGCAAAATCAAAGCAACATGAGTTTTGTTGGTGCCAGTAACGTCCTTGAAGTGCTGCCGGGGTCAACGTCTGTTTTTAGGGTGAAACCCGGTGACAAACAAGATCAGCTAGATCTAGAGTTTAAAGTGCTCAACGCGTTGACAGCGCCGGGCAAGCCCGCGGAAATAACCTTTCGATTTATGCCCGCCGACGCGATTCGCTAACCGGGCGAGCAGGCGTTAGAGGCTCTCAAACAGGCATCAATTTGATAGCAGGGCAGGGAATGGGTTTGGCGTTGCGCTGCCGCGATGTTGAGTGCCGCTGCCTGTGGTTGAATTTCTTGGCTTTAATACCAATATTACATGCATCTATCACCGAAAGACGAACAGAACGTTCGGCCGGGTATCTGTGTATTTGCTCGCGATTTAGATGTGTTTTGCATAGAATTACCGGTCTCGCCATGCAGTGGGTCCAGCAAGAGATCTTGAAGCCAGGCTAACAGTTTACTAAATAGAAATGACGAGGATAAATCATGTCTAATGAACAAGCTCTTGGAGAGTTTGAAGTAAGTACCCGTGAATGGGTTAAAGAAAACTTTCCAGTGTCACTAGCCGGATCGGCGATGGGATTGGAAGGAGAAGCTGATGAGTCAACCAAAGCTGATTTTGACGTCTGGCGGCAACGTCTGGCCGAGAAAGGCTGGGGTGCACCCACCTGGCCTGTACAATACGGCGGGGCTGGACTCAGTCATCCGGAAGCAAAAATTATCAGTCATGAAATGGCCAAGGTAGGCGCCTTCAATCCGATTCCGCTGCTGGCGGGCATGGGCGTAACCATGGTTGGGCCGACGATTCTTGAATACGGTACTGAAGATCAAAAACAACGACACCTGAAGCATATTGCGAGCGGTGAAGTGCGTTGGTGCCTTGGACTCTCTGAGCCTGGGGCAGGTTCTGACTTGGCTTCTCTGTCAACTAAAGCTATCGATAACGGGGATAACTTTGTCGTCAACGGCCAAAAGACATGGACATCAGGGGCAGACATATCTCAGTGGTGTGGTGCGCTGGTACGCACAGATCCGAACGCGAAAAAGCGAGATGGTATCAGCTTCGTAATGTTGCCGATGGGGCAGGCTGGTGTCACAACCAAACCGATTAAGCTCATTTCTGGCGCCTCGCCATTTTGCGACACTTTTTTCGACGACGCCCGCGCTGAAAAAGCAGACCTGTTGGGAGAGCTCAATAAGGGTTGGAGCGTCGTGAAACGATTGCTGCAACATGAACGACAAAGTCAGACGCAGGCGAGAAGTCCTGGTGGCGGTGGTAACAAAGTATCATTGCAGGAGAAAGCGAAAACTTATGCCGGCACAGATGAGAAAGGTGCATTGGCTGACGCAGATCTCAGAATCCGGCTGGCAAATCATTTGATGGATTCGCACGCACACGGCTTAACCGTCAGTAGGATTACAGCCGAGGCGAAGGGTAAAGTGGAGGTGAGTGCTGCAGCCTCTATTCTCAAAAACTCGGCGACAAAAATTGCGCAGACCAAAAATGAACTCACCATGGAGTTTATGGGAACGCAAGGTGTTGGTTGGGAAGGTAGTACCTTTGATGAGTCTGAGCTGAGCAACGTGCGCGATTGGTTATGGGGCAAGGCTATCTCTATCTATGGCGGTTCCCACGAGGTTCAAAACAACATCATTTCTAAAAACATTCTAGGTCTCCCAGAGACGACACAAAAAGGGTAGGGAGAACATCAAATGGCAGCACTAACAGAAGAGCAATCCATGATTCGCGATCAAGCGAAGTCGTGGACATCAGAACAAGCGCCAGTGGGTAAATTTCGCGAAATGAGAGACAGCGATATATCAACGGCGTTTTTTCCAGATACATGGTCGGCAATGGTCGAGATGGGTTGGACGGGAATCATCATTCCTGAACAGTACGGTGGATCAGACCTCGGCTTCTTAACTTTCGGCGTTATTTTGGAGGAGATTGGCCGTCAGCTGACTGCATCTCCCTTGTTTGCATCGGCATTGGTTGGCGCCTCAGCCGTTTTGCTAGGCGGTAATGATGCGCAGAAACAAGCCGTGTTACCCGGCATTGTAGATGGTAGCAAAATCCTCACGCTGGCTCTGGAAGAGGGGCCTAGACACGCTCCAGAAAATACCGCATTGGCAGCTGAAAAAAATGGTGATGGCTACAAGCTGACCGGCGCAAAAACTTTTGTGCAAGAAGGTATGTCGGCGACGACCTATGTTGTGGTGGCAAGAACCAGCGGTGCGCGGGGTGACAGCAGTGGCTTAACACTTTTCTTGGTCGACGCAGATGCATCTGGGTTGACTAGAAATCAGGTGAGGACCGTGGATAGCCGTGGCTATGCAAATCTAGACCTTGATGGTGTTGAAGTGTCAGCTGACGCAGTGCTTGGGACGCTGGATGAAGCTTATCCAGTACTCGAAGCCGTGCTGGACCGCGCAAGGGCGGCAAGCGGTGCTGAAATGCTGGGAACGGCTGCGCAGTCGTTTGATATGACGCTTGATTATCTCAAAACCAGAGAGCAATTTGGTCAGGTGATTGGCTCTTTTCAGGCGTTGGGTCACCGAGCTGCGGGTTTGTTCGGGCAAATGGAGCTCGCGCGTTCCTGCTCAGAAGCGGCGCTGCAAGCGATAGACGATGATGACAACACCCAACAAATGGCATCTCTGTCGAAATGTCGCGTGGGTGAATTTCTGTATGAGATGTCGAATCAGCTTATTCAGATTCACGGCGGCATCGGCATGACTGATGAATTCAATGCAGGTTTATATCTAAAGCGTGCTCGCACACTTGAGACTGCGTATGGTAATCGCTCGTACCATCGTGATCGTTACGCGACGCTGTCTGGTTTCTAAGCTCGCATAGCACTGGCAATATCTTGCTTCAGATGTGTTTGCTGCGGTTTTCAAACTTGAAAATAGCCGCGGCATTCACATCCGAATAGCATGTGGGTTTTAGTCCACTCGGGTATATCATCTCACCGATTTAAGATAGTTTAAGTGCCGCTCGTACTGCTCAAGTATATCGTTAGCAATTTGCTCACCTGTCCATCCCATCACGTCGTAATCCTGCCCGCCTTCACCTAGGTGAACCTCCGCGCGCCAATAAGTGCTTGCATCGTTTGGATGCTCAACCATTGCGTCGTCCGGTAATTGCATTTCGTGTGCTCTGATAACGTAAACAAAATCCAATTCTTCACCGTGAAGGACTTCCAGACGCACAATTTGGTGCTCATTTTCCTCGACGACAGATGCTTCAAGGCCATTGGCGCTAAGCTCGCTAGCAAAGTTCTGAAGCGTTGATTTAGCGATAGACCTTTGAAAAGCGACAACGCCAGATTTGGTCGGATATTGGAACAGGTTGTTCAGTCGTTCTTGCCATGGGATGTTGCTGTCAACGACGGTCTGAACTGACAGCGTATCTCGCTTGACGATATCTGTCTGGAGTGCGCGCCAGAACCCCCAAATAGCAAACAACAACGCAAAAGAAAAAGGCAGTGCGCTTGCGATAGCGGCCGTCTGAAGTGAGGGTAATCCCCCTGCAACTAAAAGAATTGCGGCGATAATGCCTATCGAACCTGTCCAGAAAACTCGCTGCCATAAAGGCGTGTCGTCCCTGCCGTTTGAAGCCAGCATGTTCACGACCATTGCGCCTGAGTCTGCCGAGGTGACGAAGAACACAATCACCATGATAACCGCGACAAAGGAAAGCAGCTCAGTACCAGGCAGAAACTCAAAAAACTGGAACAACGCCACACTAGCGTCCACTGTGACCATTTCACCGAGTTCTGTCGCCCCTTGATGTAATATCAGCTCTATTGCGCTATTGCCAAAGACAGTCATCCAGAACAGGGTGAACAAAGTTGGCCCGAGCAATGCACCCAATACAAATTCTCTAATGGTACGTCCGCGCGAAATTCTAGCGATAAACAAACCTACAAAAGGCGCCCAACTCAACCACCAGCCCCAATAGAAAATTGTCCAACCTCCGAGCCAGTCAGTTGGTGTGTACGCATAAAGATTAAACGTTTTTGATACCAAGTCAGAAAGATAGTCGCCGGTGTTTTGCACAAAGACTTGAAGAAGCAGAACGGTGGGGCCGAATGAAAGTACCAGAATAAGCAATATGATCGCGAGCACAATATTGATCTCGGAAAGCCGTTTAATGCCAGCGTCGAGACCCATAACGACGGAAATGGTTGCAAGAATTGTGGTTGCAATAATCAGCACCACTTGAACGCCTATATTGGTCGGTATGTCGAATAGATAAGCCAGACCAGAGTTAATTTGCAGTACACCAAAACCGAGCGACGTTGCAACGCCTGTCACGGTCGACAAAATAGCAAATATATCTACGGCTGTTCCAAGAGGTCCGTATATGCGCTCACCGAAGATAGGATAAAGCGCTGAGCGAATCGTCAGAGGCAAATCATGACGATAGCCAAAATACGCCAATATCAGGGCAACAACCGCGTACATTGCCCAAGCGTGAATACCCCAATGGAAGAAAGTGAGCTTCATCGCCTCACGAGCGGCGGTGACGGTGCCGGGTTCTCCGGTTGGCGGTGTGAGAAAATGCATAACAGGTTCTGAAACACCGAAGAACATCAGCCCGATACCCATGCCGGCGGAAAACATCATCGCAAACCAAGACACATAACTGTAATCCGGTTCAATGTGATCCGGACCTAGCTTGATGTCGCCATATCGGGAGACAGAAAAGATCAGTATGCTGACCAGAATGAACGCAACAACAAGTACGTAGTACCAGCTGCCATTAGTAACAATGCCACTCTGCAGACCTTGAAACATTGCGCCGACAGCCTCTGGCCACACCGCGGCCGAAACCACCAGCACCAAAAGAATACTCGTGGCGCCATAAAAAACGGGTGGGTTGAATGTACTCGTTTCTTTTTCCATCAATTTCACTTTTCAAAAATGTGTGTTCAGTATTTGATTTGCCTTGTCTGGCATTTTGCCAACGCCCAGCGTCACTGCACCGCTCCAGTGCCGGGATAGTAAGAACTATCCCACAAATAGCCTTTGAATTCCTAGGATTTCGATTTTGCGGATCTGCGCGTATGGCAATTGGTTTCGAATCCCGCGTACACTGTTGGATATCAATGAGTACGAAAAATGGGAGTGAAGATGAAAACCGGATTTTTATGGCATGAAAAACTGATGTGGCATGATCCAGGTTCTGCTGCGGCAGGATTTGTGCCAACCGACGGCTCGTTTCAACCCGGATTGCACGTTGAGAATTCTGAAACAAAGCGAAAGTTGAAAAATTTGCTCGATGCCTACGAAGTCACGCCTCAGCTCAAGCAGCTTAATTTTGAAGCAGCGACGACTGAAACTTTAAAACGTTTTCATACCGCTGATTACATCGAAAGCGTTCGCCAGTTGAGCCAATCACGGGGCGGTGATGCCGGCGAAACGGCCCCCGTGGGTCCGGGGTCGGAGCCCATAGCGCGTATGGCGGTGGGTGCAACCTGTGCTGGTGTCGAATCGGTATTAACGGGCGATGTCAGCAACAGTTATATTCTCAGTAGACCACCGGGTCATCATGCCGAACGTGATCGAGGACGTGGTTTTTGCATTTATAACAACGTTGGCTTGGCGATTATGGAAGCGCGCGCGAAGGGGTTAGTAAATCGGGTCGCTGTTGTGGATTGGGATGTTCACCACGGCAATGGTACTCAACAGGCTTTTTATGATTCCGCTGATGTGCTGACGATTTCTTTGCATCAGGAAATGCTCTATCCCGTGAACATGGGTAAGTTGTCTGAGCAAGGAGAGGGCGACGGCGAAGGGTTTAATATTAATGTGCCACTGCCTGCCGGGTGCGGCGGCGATGCGTATCTCGCTGCAATGGAACAGATTGTTGTGCCGGCTTTGCAACACTTCGAACCGGAGTTGATTGTTGTTGCCTGCGGCTATGACGCGAGCTACTTTGATCCTATGAGCCATATGTTGTTGATTTCTAGCCACTATCGGAAAATGACTGAGATGATGATGGAGCTTAGCCGCGATCTTTGTGATGGGCGCCTCGTGGTAAACCACGAAGGCGGGTACAGTGAATTTTACGTGCCTTTCTGTGGAGCGGCTGTGATCGAAGCCATATCGGGCATTGACTCAGGCATCATCGACCCGTCGCGCGCGACGGCCTTTGTTGAGAATCAACTGCTTAAACCGCATCAGCAAGCTCAGATTGATGCCGCCGTGAGTGGGCCGCTTCAGCGCTGCCTGCTGAGATAACAAGCTGTTTTAGTTTTCAATTTCATTTGTGTGCTGCCAGTCACCGTTGTGTTCTTGTATAGTCGGACGCAGGCTTTTAATAAAGGAACAAAAATGGCAACCCCTTTTCCCAATCACCCACAACTTAGGGGTAATTTTGCGCCCATTAATTTTGAGGCTCAGATGCAGGATCTGGTCGTTGATGGCAGTATCCCTGATGGTC
>ERZ1048872.643-NODE-643-length-36114-cov-8.600571_pt1 | contig 36114 bp, 34 predicted proteins | sample MGYA00383100_ERZ1048872 | MGnify/ENA primary metagenome ERZ1048872 (study PRJEB29581, sample SAMEA5548370) | metagenome | biome: marine; feature: coastal; material: water | depth 50 m | study: Short-term variability in the microbial, nano- and picoplankton...
AACCCGCGACCCTCACCTTGGCAAGGTGATGCTCTACCCCTGAGCTACTTTCGCAGTTTTAAAGAACTATTTCGCTTTAAAAGCGGATGCAAATTTAAAATATTTCTTAGAAAAGCAAAGCCTTTTTTCAAAATATATTAAATTTATTTTACGCTTGCTTTTTCTTTACCAACATTCGCTTAATTTCATTGAGTTTCATTAAAGCTTCAACTGGTGTTAGTGTATTGATATCTGTACTTAATATTTCGTCTTTTATCTCTTCTAATAAAGGATCATCGAGATTAAAAAAGCTTAACTGCAAATCGTCTTTTAACGTTTTTATCTTATCCGTTAATTCTTCACTAGAGTGCGACTTCTCTAACTTAGAAAGAATCTTATGTGCTCTTCTAATAACCTGTTGTGGCATACCAGCCATTTTTGCTACATGTATTCCAAAACTGTGCGCACTACCTCCTTCAACTAACTTACGGACAAAAAGCACAGTATCTTTTAATTCCTTTACGGCAACATTGAAGTTTTTAATGCGACTAAACGTTTCAGTCATTTCATTAAGCTCATGATAATGTGTTGCGAATAGTGTCTTAGGTTGCGCTGGATGCTCATGTAGATATTCACTAATTGCCCAAGCTATTGAAATACCATCGTACGTACTTGTTCCTCTTCCTATTTCATCTAACAAGACTAAACTTCGTTCAGAAATATTATTTAGAATGGAAGCCGTTTCATTCATTTCTACCATAAACGTAGATTCTCCCATAGATATATTATCACTAGCTCCTACTCGAGTAAATATTTTATCCACTAACCCTATTCTAGCTTCTTTCGCTGGCACAAAACTTCCTATCTGTGCTAATAGCACAATTAAAGCAGTTTGTCTTAAAATAGCAGACTTACCCGACATGTTTGGTCCGGTAATCATTATAATTTGCTGAGAATCTCTATCTAAAAAGAGATTATTTGCAATATAGGGCTCACCTAAAGGCAATTGCTTTTCTATTACTGGATGACGACCGTCCTTTATGTCTAAATCAAAACTATCATCTAGAATTGGGCACGAGTATTTATTAATTTTAGCCAAATTAGCAAAACCACTAAGACAATCTAGTTGCCCAATTAATTGTGCGTTTTGCTGCACCGAAATAATAAATTGATGCATCCACGAGACTAATTCTGCAAACAATTGTTGTTCTATAGCCAAAATACGTTCTTCAGCACCTAAAATTTTTGCTTCGTATTCCTTAAGCTCCTCTGTAATATAACGTTCTGCATTGACAAGGGTTTGCTTTCTTAACCACTCTTCTGGGACTTTGTCTTTATGTAAATTTCTTACTTCAATATAATAGCCAAAAACATTATTAGATGCAATCTTTAAAGAGGTAATCCCAGTGCGTTCACTTTCTCGTTTTAACATATTATCTAAATACGTCTTTCCAGATTGAGACAAACCTCTTAACTCATCTAATTCTTGTGAAAATCCTGCTGCAATCGTATTACCTTTCAGAACATTTACAGGTGCTTCTTCGTTAAGTGTTTCTTTAATTTTATCGCGTAGCAAATCACAGCGATGCAAATTATCTCCAATTATTCTTAAAGCTTCATTATCACAAGTTTCAGCAATTGATTTTATAGGCACAATAGCTTCTAGAGAATTTTTAAGCTGAATCACTTCACGAGGACTCACTTTAGTTGTTGCAATTTTAGAAATGAGCCGCTCTATATCTCCAATATGCTTAATCTGACTTTGAATTTTTTGAAGAACCGTTTCGTTTTCTAACAGATACTTTACAACGTTGTGTCGTTGCTTTATTTTATCTGCATGTTTAAGCGGTAGCGCCAACCATCGTTTTAACATACGACCTCCCATTGCAGAAATTGTTTTATCGATAACATTAATTAAGGTTACCGCATTGGCATTGGTGGAACTGTATAGCTCTAAATTTCTAATAGTGAATTTGTCCATCCACACATAATCATCGGTTGCAATTCTAGAAATAGTCGCAATATGCTCTAATTTTGTATGGCGTGTTTCACTGAGATAATGGAGCACAACACCTGAGGCAATGACACCTTCATATAAATCTTCAATACCAAAACCTTTTAATGTTTTTGTGTTGAAATGTTTTGTTAATGTCTCATTTGCATAATCAGCCTGAAATACCCAGTCCTCCAAATAAAAGGTGTGAAAATCGTTTCCGAAGGTTTCAGTAAATAATTTTCGACTTTGTTTTGAAATTAATACTTCGCTTGGACTAAAATTTTGAAGTAATTTATCAATATACTCAGCATTACCTTGAGAGGTTAAAAACTCGCCTGTTGAAATATCAAGAAATGAAATTCCTATGTTTTTCTTATCAAAATAAACGGCAGCCAAGAAATTATTAGACTTAGAATGCAAGATATCGTCATTAAAAGCAACACCAGGTGTTACGAGTTCAGTAACTCCACGTTTTACAATAGTTTTTGTTTGCTTAGGATCTTCTAATTGATCGCATATTGCAACGCGCTCTCCAGCCCTAACCAATTTAGGTAAATAAGTGTTTAATGAATGGTGCGGAAAACCTGCTAATTCTGTTTCGCTTTGGCTACCAGCACCACGTTTAGTTAATATAATATCAAGAATTTTAGATGCTTTTACAGCATCACTACCAAAGGTCTCATAAAAATCACCTACTCTAAATAACAACAAGGCATCAGGATATTTTACCTTGATAGCATTGTACTGCTTCATTAATGGTGTAACTTTTTTTACCTTTTTAGCCAAGAGTTTTGTTTATTTTTGTTGAAATTATAAGCATGCTAATTTACTTATAATTTGAGGTTTTTTGAAGATCAAAATTTATAAGTTATCTACAGGTGTTGATAATTTGAGTTTATACTGTCTTTACTACTTACGCAGTAATGACAAAAAAATACAGAACTATTCCTTTAAAGGAAGATAATTATGCGAAAACTAAAAAACGAGGAATTAGACCGATTAGAAGTGTCAGAATTTAAAACTGCTGAAAAAACTCCGATTATTATAATTTTAGACAATATTAGAAGTCTTAATAATATTGGCTCTGTATTTAGAACAAGTGATGCCTTTTTAATTGAAAAAATTTACCTCTGTGGCATTACAGCTCAACCACCTCATAATGATATTAGAAAAACCGCTTTGGGAAGTACTGAAACTGTAGATTGGGAATATGCAGAAAACACCCTAGATTTAGTTGAAAAGCTGAAAGTTGAAGGCGTAAAAGTTTGCTCTATTGAGCAGGCAGAACGTGCTACTATGCTTAATAATTTCAAACCTCAATCTAAGACCAAATATGCTTTTGTTTTTGGTAACGAAGTTAAAGGTGTAGCACAAAATGTTGTTAATAAAAGTGATGTTGTGATCGAAATTCCTCAATATGGCACAAAGCATTCTTTGAATATCTCTGTGAGTTGCGGTGTTGTAATTTGGGATGTGTTCTCTAAAATTCAAAATTTTCAAAGAAGAAATGAGTGAACGTTTATTAGACAAAAATAATTAAATACTTAATGTGTTTTTTAATACTAGTAGGGCTCTTATGGTTTGTAATTACATCTATATTTTTAGGTAATATTAATTTCAATTTAAAATTATCTATAAATTTCATTGATAGTCCTAGAGCAAAATTGTATACTGGAATATAAATTATGTTTAGCATTAGCACCAATAATACTAAGTATAATTTGCGGCCTAACGCGCTTTATCGAAAATAAAAAAACTAATTGTACGAAAACAAAAGAATATTTAAACAACCTTGGCCAACAAAAGACGTAATGCAACAGATTTACAACGAGCATCTTTGGGGTGGCAAAGAATTTGATTTTTATTCTGGTGATGGCTCTCACAATCCAAAAATCACAAAGCCTTATTTAGACGCAGTAACTTACTTTTTTAAATCACAGAATAATGCTTTAGTTGTGTGTGATTTGGGTTGTGGTGATTTTAACATTGGAAAACATTTAGTTGAACACACTCAGAATTATATTGCTATAGACATTGTTGATGTGCTTATTGAAAGAAACAAATCATTGTTTCAACATGATAACCTTGAGTTCCATTGTCTGGATGTTGTAAAAGACAAACTTCCTGAAGCAGATTGTATAATTTTAAGACAAGTGCTTCAACATTTATCTAATGAAGAAATTCAAAAAATAATTCGAAAAATAACTGCCTATAAGTATGCTATTCTAACAGAGCATTTACCTTTTGGACAGTTTGAACCTAATAAAAATAAAATTGCAAGTCAAGGTATTCGACTAAAGCAACATAGTGGAGTTGATGTGTCGGAAACACCATTTAATTTAAAATTCAAAGCGAAAAAAACACTTGCAGAAACAGTTCTAGATAATAATAAAGGTAAAATTAAAACGATACTGTATACTTTACAATAAGATCTTTAAATAACTCTTCCACTACGCTCAGTGTGACAGTTCAGAACAACAAAAACTAGCTATGATGTAATTCTACTTACCTCCTTCTGAAGATTGATTAATCTTTTTCAACAACCACAAATAGTCTTCACGCGACTTTACAAAATCTTTGTCTGAAATATCAATAATCGTAACATTCATTTCTGGTTGACTTTTTAAAAATTCCAGATAACCTGCATTTATTTTTTCTAAATAATCGTCTTTAATATCTTTCTCATAGTTACGTCCGCGCTTTTTAATATTAGCTTGTAAACGCTCAGTATTTTGATATAAATAAACATACAAATCTGGCTTAGCAATATCTTTATATACTTGATAAAAGAGCTTTCTATACAGCCTAAATTCATCTTCTGGTAAGGTAATTTTAGAGAAAATTAAAGATTTATACACATCATAGTCGCTAACCATAAAATCCTTAAACAAATCTAGTTGCGATAAATCATCACTAATTTGTTGATAGCGATCTGCTAAAAACGACATTTCGAGCGTAAACGCGTAGCGTTCTGGTTCTTTATAAAATTTCGGCAAAAATGGATTGTCTGCAAAACGTTCTAATATCAATTTTGCATTAAAATCGTGTGCAATTTTATTCGCTAAACTCGTTTTACCAGCACCAATATTACCTTCTATTGCGATATAATTATAATTACCAAAGGCAAAAGACTTAGACGGATTCTTCAACCAAATATTAATAGGTTCTATAACAGATTCATCTTTACAAGCTTTAAGTAGATCCTCAATAGATTTATTAAAATCCGGATGCTTTAAATCCTTAGCAATATCTAAAAGTGGTTGCAAAACAAAATTACGATTATGCATTTCAGCATGCGGAATAACAAGTTTTTTCTCATCGATACTAATATCATCATATAATAAAATATCCAGATCTATCTTGCGAGATTCGTAACCGTCAGATGTTTTCTTAGTCCTGCCTAATTTTAATTCTATTGATTGTAATTCTTTAAGAACCTTTTTTGGTTTAAGTTCTGTTTCAACTTTTATACATGCATTATAAAAATCATCACCTTCAAAACCAAAAGCTGGTGAATTATAAACCTTAGATATCTTCTTTACTACACCTATTCTTTCGAATATAGCATCAATGGCAGATTGCAAATACTGCAATTTGTTACCTTCGTTACTTCCTAATGCTATATAAACGGTTTTGATTGGTTTCATCGAAACAGCAAAATAACTAAAACAAATTTTATTACTTTATCTTTACTTCAACTATTTATTAACCATTTTTAATGCAACTAAAAGACACGCTATTAGCACAACGTATTTATCTATTGTTAGGTGCGCTTTTTATAACATCACTTGTTGTTTCAAATTTAATATTTCAAAAGTTTTTTTATTGGCATCCATTAGATATTGAAATCTTTGGTTCAAAATTATTTGAAATTTCCGTTGGAATATTACCTTATCCTATCACTTTTTTAATTACGGATTTAATCAGTGAAATCTATGGTCGAAAAAGAGCCAATGATGTTGTAGTTGCGGGAATTTTTGCTTCGCTTTTTTCTGTAGGTATTATTCTAGCCGCAGATTATGTTCCTGCTTTACCTGATTCCCCTATAGACAATGACACCTTTAAAAATATCTTTAGCAAAACTATTATTGCTGTTGGCTCTAGTATGTTTGCCTATTTGTTTGCTCAATTTATAGACATAAGAATTTATCATTTTTGGAAAAACCTTACTAAAGGAAAGCACCTTTGGCTTCGAAATAATTTTTCAACCTGGTTCTCTCAATTTGTAGACACATTATCTATTATAAGTTTACTTTGTTATTTTGAAGTAATACCATGGTCTAGCTTTAAGGGATTACTGATTAGTGGCTTTCTTTTTAAAGTTCTTGTCGCTGCATTAGACACACCATTTTTATATTTAGGTGTATACCTTTTTAGAAAACGATTTAATTTAAAAGTAAACGAAGAAATCAATCTTATTTAATTGTATTCTACTTAAAATTTGTAAAAACAACTATTCTATAGACTTTTGCGTATAACTTAGTAAGAGATATCTTTAAGGCCATAAATTCATTATGAAGAAACTATTCAAAATCATAGGCATTATATTATTGATTTTTATTGCGATTCTTATTGCGACACCTTTTGTTTTAGAGTCTAAAATAGATACTATAGTACAGAATTATGCAGATAAAAACCTAGACGCAGATCTAAGTTTTGATGATATTAGTTTAAGCCTCATTAGCAGCTTTCCTAAAGCTGAGGTGAGTGTTAAAAACTTAAAAATAATAAATAAAGCACCTTTTAAAAACGAAACCTTAGCAACTGCTAAATCCATTTCTTTTGAAATGCCAGTAGGCGAACTTTTTAAGGATACTAAAGAACCTTTAGTAGTTAATGAAATTATTACAGATGAATTGCTTCTAACCCTTAAGACCAATAAAAACGGAACCACAAATTATGATATTGTAATAGTGAATGACACTGGTGGTAGTACTTCAGATTCCACAGCAACTGGTTTTAGTTTTGACATTGAAAATTACGAACTCAATAATAGTGCTTTCACCTATATAGACGAAGACGCTAACACCAATCTTTACCTTACAGAAATTAACCATTATGGAAAGGGTGTTTTTTCTGGTGAGCAGTCGGAATTAAACACCATCACACAAGCAAAAATCAGCATGTCTATTGATAGCACAGAATATCTAAGCAACAATATTATTAAATTAGACGCGCTAATCGGCATGGATTTAGATCACCAAAAATATACCTTCAAAGAAAATAAAGGTTTTATAAATGCTTTACCATTAGAGTTTGATGGTTTTTTTCAGCTAGTTGAAAAAGGGCAACACATAGATATTAGTTTTAAAAATCCAGAATCGTCGTTTAAAGATTTCTTAGCAATAATTCCAAAAGCATATGCGAAGAATATTGAAAACGTGAGCACGTCTGGAAATTTTGTTGTAAACGGAATCATTAAAGGATTGGTTTCTGATGAAACTATTCCAACATTAGATATTAATATGAAATCTAATAATGCGTCTTTTAAATATCCAGACCTCCCAAAAAGTGTTGACAATATTTCGATTGACGCTTCTGTAAAAAATATTACAGGAAATATAGAGGACACCTTTATTGATATTAATACCTTAGATTTTAAAATAGACCAAGATGTTTTTAAATCTGAAGCTCATATAAAAAATCTTACCAATAATATTTTGGTCAATGCCAATTTAGATGGAGTCTTAAATTTGGCAAATATGACTAAAGCTTATCCGATTGCATTAGAGAATCAATTAAGTGGCATATTAAAAGGAAAACTGAATACTGCTTTTGATATGAACGCTATTGAAACCAATGCGTATCAACGAATTAAAAACAATGGAAGTGTTTCAATATCTAATTTTATATTTTCTTCTGAAGATATTGTAAATCCAATTCAAATAAATAATGCGGATTTAACTTTTAAATCGGGGACGGTAAGCTTAAACAGCTTCGATGCCTTAACAGGAAAAAGTGATTTTTCTGCAACAGGAACTATAAACAATTTAATTGGTTTTTTATTGAGTGATAATAAACTTAGAGGAAATTTTAATGTAACCTCTAACGTCTTTGCTATATCAGATTTTATGGTTGAAGACACCTCGAAAGTGTCGACATCTAACAAAACGACATCGCAAGAAGAGTCTTTAAAAATTCCGGACTTTTTAGATTGTACCATAACAGCAAATGCAAAAACTGTTTTATATGACAATCTAACTTTAAAAAATGTAAAAGGTCAGCTGGATATTAAAGACCAGAATGCTAATTTAAAAAACATGACTACAGAATTGTTTAAAGGTCAGTTAGGCATTTCTGGAAATGTATCTACCAAAGATGCCAAACCAAAATTTGACATGCAATTAGCCATGCAACAATTTGACATTTCGCAAGCTTTTGAGGAATTAGAAATGCTAAAAGCTTTAGCTCCAATAGCCAATGTATTACAAGGAAAATTAGACTCAACAATTGATGTTAGTGGATTTTTAGACGAGAATTTCTCACCAGATTTAGCCACAATAACAGGTAATGCTATAGCAGAAGTTTTAACACATAAAGTAGATACCAGCAATAGTCCTTTACTCTCTAGCTTAGGAAATAAATTAGATTTTATTGATTTTACTAAGTTAGATTTAAAAGATGTTAAAACTAAATTGAGTTTTGAAAACGGACAAGTTTCAGTAAATCCTTTTACAATTAATTACGAGGATATACCAATTGAAGTTTCTGGATCGCACAGCTTTTCAAATACCATGAATTATAATGCAGTATTGCAAGTACCAGCAACATATTTAGGTAGTGAAGTGAATCGATTAATCGAAAAAATAAATGATGAAGACATTAATTCTATTTTAATTCCTGTTACCGCGAGTATTGGTGGAACGTTTTCTAGTCCAAATATCACCACGGACTTAACACGTGGAGTTACAAATTTAACGCAGCAATTGATTAAAATCCAAAAGCAGAAATTAATTGGAAAAGGAAAGGCTAAAATAAATGATTTACTTGGTGGTTTATTAGGGAGAAATTCTAATGGTACAGAACAAGATTCTACAAGCACAAAAACGGATAATACCAAAACAAATCTTAATGGTGAAATTAAAGACGGCGTGAAGGACGTTTTAGGTGGATTATTTGGTAAAAAGAAAAAAACTAAGGACAAAACAGCCCAAGATTCAACCAAAAACTAGTCCATTTACCTCAAAACCCTTGATTTTTCGTTAATTTTAATTAATAATTGCCTTTTTACTTGCTTTTCTAAATAATTACATTATAATGTGGGTTCACTAATTTTAAAAATATTACATGAGGCAATTAAAAATCACCAAGCAAGTTACCAACAGAGAGGATAAATCGTTAGATAAATATCTTCAAGATATCAGTAAAATTCCATTGATTACTGCTGAGGAGGAGGTAGAACTTGCTCAACTAATAAGAAAAGGTGACCAAGTTGCATTAGATAAATTGACCACTGCAAACTTAAGGTTTGTTGTATCTGTTGCTAAACAATATCAAAATCAGGGTTTAAAATTACCAGATTTAATTAATGAAGGTAATGCTGGATTGGTAAAAGCAGCAAAACGTTTTGATGAAACAAGAGGTTTTAAATTTATTTCTTATGCCGTTTGGTGGATTAGACAAGCTATCCTACAAGCATTAGCAGAACAATCTCGTATTGTACGTTTACCATTAAACAAAATTGGCACGATCAATAAGATTAATAAAGCATTTTCGCATTTAGAGCAAATTAACCAAAGACCACCAAATGCAGAAGAGATTGCTCGCGAGTTAGATATAAGTGCTCGTGAAGTAAAACAATCTATGAAAAATTCTGGTCGCCATTTATCAATGGATGCACCATTAAAAGATGGGGAAACTTTTAGTCTGTATGATGTTGTAAGTGCTACAGAATCACCACGACCTGATAAAAATTTAATGAAAGAATCATTAAACCTTGAAGTAGAACGTGCTCTGGAAACACTTACACAAAAGGAAAGTGATGTTATTCGTTTAAATTTTGGTATTGGAGACCAACCACCAATGACACTAGAAGAAATTGGGGGTATTTACGATTTAACAAGAGAGCGTGTAAGACAAATCAGAGAGAAAGGTATTAGAAGATTACGCCACGCTAGTAAGAGTAAAATCTTAAAAACGTATTTAGGTTAAAAATAAATATCTAAAAGATAGAATTAATTTTTTATTTTCAAATAGTTAGTATATATTTGCCGACCATTTGCAAGAATTAGATAACAATAAAGTATCGATATAATGATTAAAATCGAAATTAAAGAAGGAGAAAATATAGAACGTGCTCTTAAGCGTTATAAGCGTAAACACAGAAATGTGCAGATTATGCAAAATCTTAGAGAATCGCGTTATTTCACTAAACCTTCTGTAAAAAGAAGAAGAGAAATTCAGAAAGCTGAATACATTCAAGGTCTTAGAGACATTGAAAACATATAAACTTTTTTAACGTAAAGTATTTAAAGAGCAGCATTATTGTTGCTCTTTTTTTTTGCAACGAAGTCAGCAAATTATTTTACACTAATATCAACCACTAAACCTTCATTTGCTCTTACATTAAATACGGTTTCATCTTCAAAAATGAGGTATTGTCCTTTAATACCAACTAACTTCCCAGAATAGTGTGTCTCTTTTTTTAAATTGAGACTTTTAGGTTTTAATGGATATTTCTCAACAGGAAACTGAAGATGCGTTTCTTTATTATTTTCAATAAAAAAGTCTAAAGCTTTACTAGGAATATATTGCTTCAATTTATGCCTCCATTCTAATAAATCTTCATCCTTAACATCATTCTTTAGCATGTTTCTCCAATTGGTTTTATCAGCAACATAATCTTTTAAGGCAACTTCTGTAATACCTGCTAAGTATCTATTAGGTACCTCAACAATCTCTAAAGCTTCATGTGCACCTTGATCTATCCAACGTGTTGGTATTTGAGATTTCCTTGTAACCCCAACCTTTACGTTACTAGAATTGGCCAGATAGACTATATGTGGTTGTAGTTGTACTTTTTTTTCATATTCCAGATCGCGATCTTCTTTTCCTAAATGCGCAGTACTTAATTCTGGTCGCATAATCCAATCTCCTGCTAAAGGTTTATTAAAAAAACATGTTTGGCAAAACCCTTGTCTATAGATTGGCCGATCTAATCCACAGCTTAAACATTGGTGTCCTATGCGTTTCAAATCAATGGTTTTATTCAACAATTGATTCATATGGATAAAATCATTTTCAAAAACTAAATAATACTGAATTGGCTCAAAAAATTCAGTTTGCATTTTAGTAAGGACACCTGTATAAACCATAAAAGAAATTTAGTAAATTTAACTTTTCAAAGTTAGAAAACTAAATCTGAAAATAAGAAACAACAAATAATTGTCAAATGCCGTTTGACGGCTAAAGATAGCTAATCCATGCCAATTCCTATTGTAAATTCTATTGCCTCGTGGTTCTTAAAAAAACGATTCCATCAAATTGAATTGTTTTTAAAATATCCTAATGAAGTACAGAATGAATTACTTTTTAGTTTACTTAAGTACGCTAAAGACACTGAGATAGGTAAGCAGTACGATTTTGACTCTATTAAATCCTACAAAGAGTTTAACGAACGCATGCCAGTAGTGAGCTATGAAACTGTACAACCGACTATAGAACGTTCTCGAAACGGCGAACAAAATATTTTTTGGCCAACTTCAATAAAATGGTTTGCTAAATCTAGCGGTACCACAAATGCAAAAAGTAAATTCATTCCTGTAAGCACAGAGTCTTTAGAGGATTGCCATTATGCAGCAGGTAAAGATTTACTGTGTATGTACTTAAATAACAACGAAGATTCGCAAATGTTTACGGGAAAAAGCTTACGACTTGGAGGCAGTAAAGAATTATATAAAGAAAACGGAACTGTATTCGGTGATTTAAGTGCTATTCTCATTGACAATATGCCTTTTTGGGCTGAGTTTAGCAGTACTCCAAGTAGCAGAGTATCTTTAATGAGTGATTGGGAAACCAAAATGCAAGCGATAGTAGAAGAAACAATTAATGAAAATGTAACGAGTCTTGCAGGAGTTCCGTCATGGATGTTAGTTTTACTTAATAATGTATTAGAAGAAACAGGTAAGAAAAATCTATTTGACGTCTGGCCAAATCTAGAAGTTTATTTCCATGGAGGCGTGAGTTTTAATCCTTACGAGGATCAGTATAAAGCTATCCTTTCTGGTAATAATTTTAAATACTACGAAATCTATAACGCGTCAGAAGGATTTTTTGCAATTCAAGATCAAAATTACTCGAGTGACTTACTATTAATGTTAGATTACGGCATTTTCTATGAGTTTATTCCAATGGATACATATGGCACTAATACGCAAAAAGTAATTCCACTTAGCGATGTAAAACTCAATACTAATTATGCAGTAATTATCACTACCAATGCTGGTTTATGGCGTTACAAAATAGGTGATACAATTAGGTTTGTAAGTTTAAATCCTCATAGAATTAAAGTTTCAGGTAGAACCAAGCATCATATTAATGCTTTTGGAGAAGAACTTATAATTGAAAATGCTGAAGATGCACTTAAAAAAGTATGTAAACGTACCTCAGCAGAAATAGTAGATTATACTGCAGCTCCAATCTTTATGAAAGGAAGAGAAAAAGGTGCACACGAATGGATTATAGAGTTTAAAACCCCACCGGAGGATATGTCTTATTTTGAAGAAATATTCGACAATGCACTAAAATCGTTAAACTCTGATTATGAAGCTAAGCGCTATAACAATATGACGCTGAACAAACCAACTATTCATAGCGCAAGACCTAATTTATTCTACGATTGGCTAAAAGAAAACGATAAGCTTGGTGGACAACATAAAGTACCGCGTTTATCTAATACCAGAGATTACATTAATGATTTGCTGCGTTTAAACAAACACTAAGTTTTAAAAAAAATACTTTCATCTTAACCTTGTTATAAATAAAACCAAGCCTAGCCATTTATCGTTAAAAAGAGCACCGAAATTTCGTACAACGAAAATAAAATATGCTTTAACTAATAAATAAGTCAAACACGTTTCACTTAAACCAAAGCCCATAAATTAGCAGTAAATACATTCATTAAAATGATTTATCACTTGTGTTTGCTCTGTTTGGAGCAAAGCGGAATATGAAGTATGACACGTTGTTACAAAACTTTTATAATGAACAGAGAAGAAATAAGAAATAAGTTTATCGAATTAATTGGTGTTGATGCTATAAAATATATTGAAGAAAATAATTGGATTGAGTATGAAATAAAGCCTTATCATATATATGAAGTGAATGAAATCGACATAGAATTCTTGAAAAATTCTGGTGCGGGTGATACTGAAATACACCACACATTGTCTTATAATCTTGATAATAAAACTTGGACTTCTGAAAATTGTATAGACTATCCAAATATTGAGCATAAATCATTTATGGATATGGAAAAACATATTGATTCAATAGGGCATAGAATCTTACAAAATGGATTTGAGTATATTGATTTACCAAATATTTTATAACAAACCAATATCATTAAGAAATATTATAAGCAAAATTATATTAATCAATCCTGACTTAACAAAAAACCACAATTTCTAATATTGAAATTGTGGTTTTGTTTTATCGATCTATTTTAGCTTTAAGACACTGCCTTTAGTTTCTTTAAAGTTGATTTAGACAATCGATCTTCGGCATATGTCTTTGTTACATTTAATTTGGTTTCTCCAGATCCTGGTAAATTAAACATAGCTTCAGTTAAAATTTCTTCGCAAAGTGAGCGTAATCCACGCGCACCAAGTTTGTAATCAATAGCTTTACCAACAATATATTCTAAAGCACCTTCTGTAATAGAGAATTCTACTTCGTCCATTAAAAACAACTTTTTATATTGTTTAATAATGGCATTTTTTGGTTCTGTTAAAATGGCTCTTAATGTTTTTGCATCTAAAGGATCCATATGTGTTAACACTGGTAAACGCCCTATGATTTCTGGTATTAATCCAAAGTCCTTTAAATCTTTTGGAATAATATATTGAAGAATATTATCATTCTCAACTGCATCTACATTTATTGAGCTATAACCAATCGCTTGCATGTTTAAACGCTTAGTAATAACACGCTCTATACCATCAAAAGCTCCACCTGCTATAAATAAGATATGCTCAGTATTTACTTCTATAAATTTTTGATCTGGATGTTTACGACCGCCTTTGGGTGGTACATTTACAACGGTTCCTTCTAAAAGTTTTAGCAAGGCTTGTTGTACACCTTCCCCAGACACATCTCTTGTAATTGAAGGGTTATCACTCTTACGAGCAATTTTATCTATTTCATCTATAAAAACGATACCACGTTCTGCCTTTTCAAGATTATAATCTGCTGCTTGTAATAAACGTGTTAAAATACTCTCTACGTCTTCACCTACATAACCTGCTTCTGTTAATACGGTTGCATCAACAATAGCAAGAGGCACATTTAACATTCTGGCAATCGTTTTTGCCATTAATGTTTTACCTGTACCTGTCTGCCCAACCATAATGATATTACTCTTTTGTATTTCAATATCATCATCACTTGGCGGTTGCAATAAACGTTTGTAGTGGTTATACACTGCAACTGACATTACACGCTTAGTATATTCTTGACCAATAATATATTCATCTAAAAAAGCCTTAATTTCTTTAGGTTTTCTTAGCATTAGTTCAGCACTTAAATCTGAATTTTCACTCTGTTTAGACTCTTCAATTATAATACCATGTGCTTGTTCTATACAACGATCACAGATATGCGCATCTAAGCCTGCAATAAGCAAATTTGTTTCTGGCTTTTTCCTACCACAAAATGAACATTCTAATTCTTCTTTTGCCATCTTCAATTATATTTACGTTTCCACAACTGCGGAATTCTTTCAGTTTAAATTTTCTTATTAAGGAATACTTAGTCGAAAATAATACAAATTACTTGCGCACTAAAACTTCGTCAATCATTCCGTATTTTAAAGCTTCATCGGATTTCATCCAATAATCTCTATCAGAATCTTTTTCTACTTCTTTATATGATTTACCAGAATGGTTAGAAATGATGTTATAAAGCTCTTCCTTTACCTTAATAGTTTCACGTACTGCGATTTCCATATCAGACACTTGCCCTTGCGTTCCGCTCATTGGTTGGTGGATCATTACACGAGAGTGTTTTAATGCAGAACGTTTCCCTTTTTCACCAGCACACAATAATACAGCTGCCATAGAAGCGGCAATACCTGTACAAATAGTAGCTACATCTGGTTTTACAAACTGCATGGTATCATAAATACCTAATCCAGCATACACACTTCCGCCTGGTGAATTAATATATATTTGAATATCCTTTGATGCATCTACGCTTTGTAAGAATAACAATTGCGCTTGTATAATATTAGCAACCTGATCATTTACACCTGTTCCTAAAAAGATTATACGATCCATCATTAAACGTGAAAATACGTCCATTGCTACTGCATTCATTTGACGCTCTTCAATAATGTTTGGTGTCAGGTTTGTAGGATACATACTTGTGATAATCTTATCGTAATGCATACTGCTAATGCCCTGATCTTTAGTTGCGAACTTTTCAAATTCTTTTCCGTAGTTCATATGAGTTTTAATTCTTTTAATTAATGAATATTTTGTTTTCTTCTTTTGATATCCTGAAATACTGAAACCAATTCGCTATATGCACGCTCAGTGTGTAAAATTCAGGATGACATTTTTTAAAAAAAATAATGTCAAAAAAAAGCGTAAAACTGGTAAGTTTTACGCCTTAAAGATACTAATATTTTTATAGACTACTAACTGTAGAACTCTTTTACAAAATCATCATAAGAGATTTCTTTTGTTTTTAGATTTGCTTCAGTTTTGTATAGTTCTAATAATTTTTGACTCATTAACTGTTCCGACAAACGTTTTACCTCTTCTTGGTTTCCTAAGATACGAGCTGCAATGTCTTCTAGTTCCTTTTCCGATGGATTCATTTGACCAAATTGAGCCATTTGCCCTTTAATCATTTCCATAGAATACGCTTTTAAGTCTTCGAACTGAACTTGTAGTTTGTGATCGTTAATTAATTTACCTTCAATTAATTGGTAACGCATGCTTTTTTCAGACTTGTCGTATTCTTCTTTAGCTTGCTCTTCTGTCATTACTTCTTCACCTGCAGTTTGCATCCACTTTTGTAAGAAACTAGATGGTAAATCAAATTTTGTGTTCTCTACTAAATTCTCAGTAACGTCATTTAATAATTTCTGATCTCCTTGCTGCTTAAATTGCTTTTCAGAATCTTCTTTGATTTTATCTTTTAACTCGGTTACAGAATTCACTTTTCCTTCACCAAATAATTTATCAAATAACTCTTGGTCTAAATCAGCCAATTCTCTTCCGTTAATTTCTGTGATTTCAAAATTAACTTCAACCTCTAAACCATGAGCATCGTCATGAGATACTTTTAAGAATGTCACTAAATCGTGATCGTCATTAAAAAGACCTTTTGTTTTTAATGAAATAACATCACCTACTTTAGCTCCAATAAATTTCTTAGGATTAGTTTTTCCTTTTAATTTATCTAAAGTAATCATGGTAGAATTATCAATCGCTTTTTCTTCATTGAAAAAAGTACCTGTAATTTCAGATTCTTTTTCAACTTCTTTTTGAGCAATTAACTTACCATATTGTTTTTGTAAATGCTCAATTTGATTGTTAATCATTTTGTCATCTGCAACAATACTGTAATGCGTGATTGCTTTTTTACTTTTTAAGTTAACATCAAATTCTGGTGCTAAACCTAATTCGAACTCAAAAGAAAAGGCATCTGCATCCCAATCTAAATTATCTTGTGCTTTTGGTAATGGGTTACCTAAAACATCAAGTTTCTCTTCTACTAAATACTTACCAAGTGCATCTTGAAGCAATTTATTTACCTCATCTACCAATACAGCTTTACCATATTGCTTTTTCACCATTCCCATTGGCACATGACCTTTTCTAAAACCAGGAATGTTAGCAGATTTGCGATAATCTGTTAAGATTTTTTCTACTTTATCGCTATAATCTTCCTTAGCGATATCAACTTTAACAACTGCATTTAATGCATCGATGTTTTCTCTTGTAATGTTCATTATTATTGAAACTAAAATTGGGCTGCAAAAGTACAATATTTTTTACAACCCAACAATAGTTTAAAAGCGTTTGATTTTCTGCTAATTTTTATCCGTTTTTAAGAATGAATGTAGTAAGGATTGTAGAATACACAATAGAATACTAAAAAGTACCGCTGTCCATATTCCATCTACTCTAAACCCCTCAATAAGTTTGTCCGCCAATAGAATAATAATTGCATTAACAACAAAGAGAAACAATCCTAAGGTTAATATGGATACAGGTAATGTTAATATCACCAAAACTGGTTTCACTAAAACGTTGAGAATTGATAAAACTGCAGCAACTACTAAAGACGTTGCATAATTATCTACATAGACGCCATTTAGGATTTCTGCTAAAACAAAAACTGCGATGGCATTGAGCAAAAGTTTAATTAATATATTCATGGTATAGATATTTAACGAATCAATTATTCAACAACTTGAAAAACAATAGGGATTGAAAACGGAATTATAACTGGCTTTTGTTTTTGGTAACCAGGAATCACTCTTGGCAGCAGACTTATTATTCTAATTGCTTCTTCATTAAGTGCTGGATGAGGTGCTTTTGCTTTTATTTGTGTTACGTCTCCAATCTTATCAATTTTAAAAACCACAATTATTCTTTGCCTCCCGATTAAATCTAGGTCAGCTGCAATATCTGTATTAAATTTCTTAGCAATAAACTTTGACACGGCACTACTCATACACGCCTTACGTGCTCTGTTTCCATATACAATACCACATCCTGGAAAAACCGGCACTTTTTCTATAACACCATCAGGTACTTTTATCTTATCAAGATTTAATACTGTAGAATCGTTCTTGACTTTTACTTTTTCAATTTTCTTTCCTTTAGTATTATATTTTACCCAAGATTTGGCGAATTTATTATTAGAATAATACCCTTTCCATTCTAGATTATTATTTTCATCATATCGCTTTTCCTCACCATTCTTTTTATCAAATTTATTTTCACCTTCAAGTTTTAAGTTTCCATTTTCAAAAAAATGTTTGTAACCACCGCTTCTATAGCCATCGGTATACGTTACTACCCATTCAATATTTCCGTTTTCATAATACCGTTTCCATTCACCATCTAACTCATTAGTCTTATAATTAGCTTCAATTATTAAGGCTCCATTTTCTAAATATTCTTTATAGTAGCCATTCTCAATAAGGCTCTGTGTCTTTAGGTTACCACTTTCATAGTAACTTCTTCTAACATAAAAATCTCCAGATTTCTCAACTTTGCGCTTTACTGAGCCATCTTTATAATATGAAATGTATTCTTTATCTCTCATACCATCATCATAACTATATTCACTCGATATCTGACCATTTTTATGGTAACTCTTCCAATTCCCAATTTGTTTTTCATTTTTATACTGACCTTCAACCTTAAGCTCACCAGAATCATAATAGTCTTTAAATGGACCGTCTGGATGGTCTTGAGAAAATGATAATTGAAAACTGAATAAAAGCAAAAGGATTGTAAACGCTAACTGCATGTGATACTTGAATAAGTAATTAGGTTGAATCTTTAAATTTAAACGAAATTTATAACTGCGTCATAAAAATCTTTGGGATTTTCGGCATGTAACCAGTGACCTGCATTAGAAATTGTAATTATATCTGATTTGGGAAAATGTCGTCGAATAATACTTGCGTCTGATTCACTTATATATTCAGATTTGTCTCCACGTAAAAATAACGTGTCTTTCTTAAAAGTAGCATGAATTGGCAAAGCTTCTCCTACTTCTGATACTTGTTCTCTTAAAACATCTAAATTAATTCTTAACCCAAGTTCTCCTTTATGCACCCAATACAAATTTTTTAACAAAAATTGTCTTGTACCATTGTCTGACACATAATTCTCCATAACCTGATCTGCTTCAAGTCTCGTTTTTACGAATGTAAAATCCAACTGACTCAACCCTTCTAAAATAGCATCGTGATGTATAGGATAATATCTTGGAGATATATCTGCAACAATTAGCTTACTCACCAATTCTGGATGTTTTGCCGCAAAAAGCATTGCTGTTTTTCCTCCCATAGAATGGCCTAACAATACAATATCATTTAAACCATTGACTTCGCAATAGTGTCTTAAATCTTCAGCCATTAACTCATAATCAAAATCATCTGAATGAAAGCTACGACCATGGTTACGTTGGTCCACAAGATGCATTTCGAAATTAGATTTAGAAAAATGCCTTGCAAGGGTTTTCCAATTGTCACCCATTCCTAAAAATCCGTGCAGAATTACAAAAGGTTTTCCTTCTCCGAAGGTGTTTGAATGTAAAATCATTTAATTTATTTAAAATACTGCGAACGTTCCTTCTATTTTAATTTATCTAAATACATCTCTATTACATTCTCAACACCTAAGTACAAGCTTTCCGCAATTAACGCATGTCCAATAGACACCTCCAGCAATCCTGTTATGTTTTCTTTGAAGAATTTGATATTATCCAAAGACAAATCATGACCAGCATTAATACCAAGTTGCAATGTTTTTGCCAATCCCGCACATTCCATGTAAGGTTTTATAGCAGTTTTATTTCCTAGACTGTATTGATGTGCAAAAGCCTCAGTATATAATTCAATTCTATCTGTTCCGGTTTCCTTTGCACCTTCAATTTGATGTAAATCTGGATCTACAAAAATTGAAGTTCTAATACCATTATTTTTAAATTCTTTAATCACATCAACTAAAAATGCTTTATGTTTTATGGTATCCCAACCTGCATTAGAAGTTATTGCATCTTCCGCGTCTGGCACTAAAGTCACTTGTGTTGGTTTTATTTCTAAAACCATATCTATAAATTTCGGAATTGGGTTACCTTCAATATTATATTCCGTATAAACAACAGGTTTTAAATCGTAAGCATCTTTATAACGAATGTGGCGCTCATCTGGTCTTGGGTGAATTGTAACACCTTCTGCCCCAAAATCCTGAATATTCTTAGCAAATTGTACAACATTCGGTACATCACCTCCTCTGCTATTTCTTAAAGTTGCAATTTTATTTATGTTAACACTGAGTTTGGTCATATTATTATTTTTTGAATTGCAAAAATACAGAACTCATCTTTACTTTTTATTTTATCTCAAAAAGTTTCGCTTCAATAATTAACAAAGCGAAAATGAAGATTTTGTAAGTGAAATATAAATAAGTAAGGTGTTCTAAAATAAGAAGACGTTATTTATGGTTATTTTTAATAAATTTGCAACATAATTTACACCTTATTATGCAACTACAAAATTTTGTAATCAACGACATAAAACCACTTCTTATATCTGATAAAATCAGCGAATTACAATTGCGTTTCAATCAATTAACGTATTCTCATATTCCTATTCAGAATGAAGGTGTTTATTTAGGTTGTATATCCGATACTGATGCACATTGTTTTGAGAGTGATAAATTAATTAGTGATTGTAAATATGCTATTGAAGGCTTTTTTGTTAGACCTAGCACCAACTGGCTAGACGTTCTTGAAGCTTTTGCATTACATGATTGTAACATCATGCCGATATTAGACCAAAACAATAAATACCTAGGATATTATGAACTAAATGACATTATACATTTATTTAATGAAACACCTTTTTTCTCTGAGCCAGGTGGTATTTTAATTGTTGAAAAAGGAATACACGATTATTCTTTTAGTGAAATTAGCCAAATCGTAGAGTCTAATGATGCCAAGCTTTTAGGTGCCTTTATTTCTAAAATGGATGGAGACTTAGCTCAAATAACTTTAAAAATTGCTAATGCGAGCCTTAATGATGTTATTCAAACATTTAGAAGATATAGTTATAATATTGTTTCGGGTCATGAAGAAGACTCTTTTATCGAAAGCTTAAAAGAACGTTCTCAATATCTCGACAAATACCTAAATATGTAATTGATGAAAATAGCGGTTTACGGTCAAAATTACATTAAAGACAATACACAAGAGGCTGTAGAGAAGCTTCTTGATTTTTTATTAGAAAAAAAGGTCGATGTTTTCTTTGAAAGCGATTTTATTAAAACTCAAAATTCAACAATCCAAGAAAACACAGCCAGTAATGTATTTAAAAAGTTAGATAATAGTTTCGATTTACTAATTAGTGTTGGAGGAGATGGCACTATACTGAGAGCCATTACTTTGGTTAGAGATTTAGGTATTCCTATTGTCGGAATCAATACTGGTCGATTAGGTTTTTTAGCTACAATACAAACCGATGAGATTGAAAGTGCAATGAATGAAATTTTAAAAGGTGACTATAAAATTTCTGAACGTTCACTTTTAAGCGTTTCTACCGAACCAAAAAATGATGATATTTCAGAAACACATTTTGCACTAAACGAAATTGCAATAAGTAGAAAGAATACAACTTCTATGATTACTGTTGAAACTCACCTTAATGACGAGTATTTAACATCATATTGGGCGGATGGTCTTATTTTATCTACTCCTACGGGTTCTACGGGTTATTCTTTAAGCTGTGGTGGACCAGTAATAACACCTGAAGCGAAAAATTTTGCATTAACACCTATTGCACCTCATAACTTAAGTGCACGACCATTAATTATACCAGATAATACAAAAGTAACGCTTAGAGTCAACGGAAGAGAAGATCAGTTTTTAATGTCTTTAGACTCTAGGATTATTACATTACCGAACACAACTACCGTTACAGTTAAAAAAGCGAAGTTTGTTATTAAAATGGTTGAACTTTTAGACAAAGCATTTTTAGCCACGCTTCGTAAAAAGTTACTCTGGGGAGAAGATCGACGTAACTAATCCTATTTTATGCAATAAATACATTCAAAATCTGTTTATCTGTAATACTAATTGTGTCAAATTATTTAACACAAATCATTATTACTATATTTGCACGCTTTGAATAATTTATGAGGTATTTTTTTCTAATATTAATTAGCCTTTTTATAACCAAAAACTCTGATGCTCAAATCTATGAGGTTGGTGTGTTTGCTGGTGGAAGTAATTTTATTGGAGATGTTGGAGCTACTAATTATATTTCTCCAAATCAACCTGCTTTTGGTGCCATTGCTAAATGGAATAGAAGTCCTAGACACTCCTTTAGAGCCTCTGTAATATTCACTGATTTAGAAGGGAATGACAGCAAATCTAAAGATCCCAGGAGAGAACAACGCGGCTATAGTTTTAATACAAGTATTTTAGAAATTTCTGCTGGTATGGAATTTACATTTTTAGACTTTGACCTACATACAAATGGAATGAAAGGCACACCTTACCTATATTCTGGTATTTCGATAGCCAATCACGATAATTATTATTTTACACCTTCAGGTGAGTATACATCAGAAAACTCAACGAGTTGGGCCTATGGTATACCTATGGTCTTGGGTTATAAAACAAACATATTTAATCAATTTGTTTTAGCCGCAGAAATAGGTGCTCGTTATACATTTTCAAATGAATTAGATGGTAGTGTCCCAGACAACGAAGACCGAGAACCTTTTAGTTTTGGAAATACTAATAGTACAGATTGGTATATGTTTACAGGAATTACATTAACTTACACCTTCGGCAGAAGACCTTGCTATTGCAATTTTTAAATGAATTTAAAAGAACTTATAAATACAGAAAAACTACCAAACCATGTTGCTATAATAATGGATGGTAATGGTCGTTGGGCAAAACAACAAGGTTTAATACGTGCAATTGGTCATGAAAATGGTACTAAAGCAGTTAGACAAACTGTTGAAGCAAGTGCAGAAATAGGCATAAAAAACCTTACGCTTTATGCATTTTCTACTGAAAACTGGAACAGACCAAAATTAGAAGTTCAGACACTCATGCGCCTTTTAGTAAAGTCATTAAAAAAAGAAATAAAGACTTTGCAAGACAATAATATTAAACTTGCGGCTATCGGAAGCTTAAGTGATTTACCAAAAAAAGCACGTCAAGAACTTCAAGATGTTATAGAAAAAACAAAAAATAATACGAATATGACATTAACTTTAGCCTTAAGCTATGGTTCTCGCGAAGAAATTGTTAATGTCATTAAAGAATTATCACTTAAAGTTAAAAATAATATAATTTCTATAGAAAGTATTGATGAATCCATTATAAATAAGCATCTTTACACGCAAAATTTACCAGATGTTGATCTGCTTATTCGCACAAGTGGAGAACAACGAATAAGTAACTTTTTGTTATGGCAAATTGCCTACGCAGAATTATATTTTACGGATATTTTGTGGCCAGATTTCGATAAAGAAAATCTATATAAAGCGCTAATAAACTATCAAAACAGAGAACGAAGATTTGGAAAAACAAGCGAACAACTTACCTAATAATTTAATATTGAAGTCATTTATAAAAATTATTTGTACTGTATTTCTTTTTACTATATCACTTACAAGTAATGCTCAGGTAGAAGAAGGAGAAAAATATCTCATTAAAGAAATTACGGTTACCGGAAACACAAATTTTAGTGCACAAACTATTATTGCTTATTCTAAACTTAGGAAGGATGAAGAAATACAGATTGGTGGAGAAAAAATTGCTAATGCTGTAAAAACGTTATGGAAATCCAACCTATTTAGCAGTATAGATATTTATGTTACCAATATTGATGGCAAAACGGCTAATTTAGAAATTAATCTTATTGATTTACCAGAACTATTAGACCTAACTATTGATGGTGTAAAAAAAGGTAAAAGAGAAGAGATTATTAACGAAAACAATCTTCAAACGGGTCAAAAAGTAACAGAGAATCTTTTAGCCACTACAAAAAATTATCTTACTAACAAATATAAAAAGAAGGGCTTTTTAAATACTAAAGTAAAAATTACCACTTCTCAAGTTATCGATTCAGTTGAAAAGGAACGTGTTAATATGTCTATTAAAATAGACAAAGGAGAAAAGGTGAAAATTAAAGCTATTACTTTTGATGGTAACGAACAAATAAAGGATAAAAAACTTCGTGGCGCATTGAAAAACACGAAGAAAAAGAATCCTATTCGTTTATTAAAGCGATCTAAATATATAGAAGAAGACTACAAAGAAGATTTAGTGAGCCTCATAGATTATTATAAAGAAAATGGATTTAGAGATGCGAGAGTCATATCTGATTCGATTACTTATAATGATAAAAAAACTATAAGCCTAAATATTAAGGTAGAGGAAGGTGAAAAATACACCTTTGGTAAAATTTCTTTTGTTGGTAATACCGTTTATACTGACCAACAATTATCTGCTATTTTGAGAATAAAAGAAGGTGACACTTATAATGGGGTAGAGTTGAGAGAACGTATTGCGGACGAAGCCAATCCTGATGCTGACGACTTAACTAACGCCTATCAGAATAATGGCTACATGTTCTCTACGATTAACCCAGTAGAGGTTAGTGCAGAAGGCAATGTTATTGATATGGAAATTCGTATCTCCGAAGGTAAGCCAGCATACTTTAATAATGTCACTGTTGTTGGTAATGATGTTACTAACGATCATGTCATTTACAGGGAAATAAGAACACGTCCTGGGGAACTATATAGTAAATCCCAAATTATTAGAACCATTAGAGAACTAGGCCAACTTGGTTATTTTGATGCTCAGCAGATATCACCAAATATTAAAAATCCTAATCCGGTAGATGGTACATTAGATGTAGAATACTCTGTAGTAGAACAAGGCTCTAGTCAAATACAACTACAAGGTGGTTATGGTGGAGGTGGATTTATTGGTACCTTAGGTTTGTCCTTTAATAACTTTGCAATTAAAGATATTTTTAAGAAAGATGCATACAAGCCCGTACCAAGAGGAGATGGACAAAGTTTAGCCTTAAGACTTCAAGCAAGTCAGTTTTTCCAAACCTATAGTTTCTCTTTTAGTGAGCCTTGGTATGGAGGTAAAAAACCTTTTCAATTATCAACATCTTTGTCTCATTCAAAACAATTTTTATATAATTCAGCAACACGAAAGGCAGATAAAGACAGGAGCTTTAACATCACTGGTTTAACTTTTGGCTTATCTACTCGACTCTCTGAACCGGATGATTATTTTATATTATCACAAGCAATTAGTTATCAACATTACAATCTTCAAAATTATAATACAGGGCTATTCACATTCGGTAACGGAACCTCGAATAACCTATCGTATACGGTTGGATTAAGTAGAAACAATTTATACACAGATCCTATTTTCCCTACTGGTGGATCAAGTTTTACAGCTTCGGCAAAATTCTCATTCCCATATTCATTAGTTAATGGTGTTGATTATAAAGCATTAAAGGACGAAAGAGATTCTCTAGACCCTAATGATGCGGATGATTTTGCTCGTATTGGTGAAATTGACCAACAACGTTTTAACTGGTTAGAATTTTACAAAGTAAAATTCAAAGTAGATTGGTACACAGAATTAACTAAAAAATTAGTCTTAAGGCCTAGTTTAGAATTTGGATTCTTAGGTGCCTATAATGCTGATAGAGGAGTTATTCCTTTTGAACGTTTCTTTCTAGGAGGTGACGGGTTGGGAAATTATTCACTTGATGGAAGAGAAGTTGTTCAATTAAGAGGTTATCCTAATCAATCTTTATCATCCCAAGATGGTGGATCAATTTACAACAAGTTTTCTTTAGAGTTACGTTACCCAATAACTTTAGGAGCTCAAGCAAAAATCTATGCACTATCCTTTTTAGAAGCAGGTGCATCAGTTAATGATTTTAGAGATTTTGATCCATTTAATCTTCAAAGATCTGCAGGATTCGGATTAAGAATTTTTATGCCAGCTTTTGGTTTATTAGGTATAGACTTTGGACATGCATTTGATGATTTACCGAATGGAACATCTCCCAGAAAATGGGAAACTCATTTCATAATTGGACAACAATTTTAAGTTTGGCATGATATTTTCAAACAGTTAATTAATGATTTCATCGTGGTGTTAAAATTTTTAAGAATTTATTTCGTTAAATTTGAAACATAGTAAATACTAAAGGTCAAAAGTTATTACATAACAAAGCAGGTCTCAAAACAATAAAACACATTATGATAAAATATAAAGTTCTTTTTTTACTGGCAGTAATAAGTTTTGTGAGCTTTAATGCAAATGCTCAGCGTGGTGTTAGGATAGGCTATATAGATACAGAATATATTTTACAAAATGTTCCGGAATATCAAGAAGCTTCAACTCAACTTGATAAAAAAGTTCTTCAGTGGAAATCTGAAATTGAAAAACGTTTGAACGAAATTGAGCAAAAGAAAAAAGAGCTTGACAATGAAAGTGTTCTTTTAACTAAAGAATTATATGATGAACGTTTTGAAGATATTTCTTTTGAAGAAGTTGAAATTTTAGACTATCAACAAAAGCGTTTTGGACCGAACGGGGATTTAATGATACAGAAGCGTCAATTGATGGAGCCCATACAAGATCAAATCTTTGCAGCAGTACAAGATATTGCTGAAACAGGTAAATATGATTTTGTATTCGATAAATCAGCAGATGTAGTAATGCTTTATTCAGCAGAACGTTATGATATAAGTGAACGCGTATTAAAAACAATTACAAGGTCCTCTAAACGATCTCAAGCGAAAAACAAGAAAGAACGTAAAGCATTAGAAGACGAGAAAGTAGTTCCTGTTGTAAATTCAGCAAAGGATGATCGCCAAAAAGCATTGGACGAAAGAAAAGCTACTAGAGAAGCAGAATTAGCAGCTAAGAGAGCAGAGCGAGAAAAAGTAGCAGAAGAACGTAGACAACAGCAAATAGAATTGAGAGAGGCAAAAAAACGAGAAGCTGAAGCACGTCGTCGAAAGGTTTTGGACGCAAGAAATAAAACTACTGCAAAAGATTCTACTTCTGCAAAATCAAAATCAGGAGTAAAAGTAGATAGCACACAAGTTCAAGGTGCTGTTAAAAAAGATTCGACAAGCAGTAAAAAACCCAAAACTGCTGCCGAAATAATAGAAGAACAACGATTACAAAAAATAAAAGATAGAAATGCTCGTAAAAAAGCATTAGAAGACAGAAAAAAGAAAATATTAGAAGAACGAAAAAAAGCACGTGAAGAACGTGAGAACCAAATAAAAAAGAACGATTCAATAGCAAAAGCTAAGAAAAATAGAGATAACAATTAATAATTTATAACACACAAATACAATTTAGAACAAATGAAACATTTAAAAACTTTACTATTTGCAGTACTTTTTGTAGGCGCTACCAGTTTTGCAGCTGCCCAAAGCAATGTTGCACATATTAATAAACAAGATTTAATTAAAGCCATGCCAGAATATTCGACGGCACAATCAGAAATCGAAAAGCTTGGTAAAACCTATGAGGCTACAATTCAGGGGTCTCTTAAAGAATTAGACACTAAATTAAAGCAATATAATGTTGAAGCTGAAGCTCAAACTCAAGAAGAGAATCAGAAGCGTATGCAGGAAGTTGAAGGGATGAAACAAAGTTTAGCACAATACCAACAACAAGCACAACAAGATCTTCAAGAAAAAGAGATTAACTTGTTAAAGCCAATTGTTGAAAAAGCTGACGCTGCAATAACAGCAGTAGCAAAAGCACAAGGTTTTCAATATGTGCTAGATGCGGCAATGTTAATTGTAGCTGATGGTAAAGACCTTACTGCAGATGTAAAAAAACAATTAGGCATATAAGTCTTAATTAAAATATACTCTTAAAAAGTCGCTTTAAATAAAGCGACTTTTTATTTTTGTAACAATGAGCAATAAACCCATAGGCATATTCGATTCTGGTATTGGCGGCACTTCAATCTTTAAGGAGATACATGCACTTCTACCACATGAGAACTGCATCTATCTAGCGGATAGCAAAAATGCACCTTATGGAAATAAATCTGAAGAAAATATTCTTCAACTCAGTATTAAAAATACCGAGTATCTTTTAAAAAAAGATTGTAAGATTATTGTTGTAGCTTGTAATACGGCTACAACGAACGCTATATCATATTTAAGAGCAAATTATAATGTTCCTTTTATTGGTATAGAACCAGCCATAAAACCAGCTGCACTAAATACAAAATCTAAAGCAGTAGGGATTTTAGCCACTAAAGGAACTTTGAGTAGTCAACTTTTTTATAAAACTACAGATTTATATGCCAATGGCATAAAAATGATTGAGCAAGTTGGTGAAGGTATTGTACCACTTATTGAAACCGGTCAGTTGGAATCTAAAGAAATGAAATCACTTTTAGAAACCTATTTAAAGCCTATGATTGAGCAAGAAATCGATTATTTAGTGCTAGGCTGCACGCATTACCCATATCTTATTCCAATGCTTTCTAAAATGCTGCCTGAGCATGTGAAGATTATAGATTCTGGTTTGGCAGTTGCAAAACAAACGCAAGCGATTTTATCTAATCTAAACTTATTGAATAGCTCTAGCGATAAACCAACCATTAATTTATATACTAATGGAGATATTGCTATTTTAAATTCAATATTAAATAATCAATTTAGCGTATCTTATTTAGATTTTTAATTGGTCTTTAATCTAAACTGTATTTAACACATTATGAAACTAATATTCATATACAATGCCAATTCAGGTTATCTAAATGCACTTTTTGATGCTGGACATAAGATATTTAGTCCTTCAACTTATCCATGCAGCCTGTGTAAATTGACACACGACACTTTTACTGAAAATGAAATATGGCAAACCTTTAGAAAGGAAAGTAATTTAGTCATGGAATTTTACCATAAGGATGAATTTATAACAACTTTCCCCAAAGTGAATATGCTATATCCAGCCGTTTTAAAACTTGAAGGAAATCAAATCACATCGGTTTTAAACAATGAAATTTTGAATGATATTACAACAGTTGAAGACTTAATAGAACGACTGAAAATTAGTCTTTAAACCAACCAGAATACTTCACATAATTATTAGCAATTCGGTCTATTTCTCCAGAGATTAATTCTTTACTAATATCTTTCACCTTCTTGGCTGGCACACCAGCATAGATACTGCCAGATTCCACATGTGTGTTTTTTGTTAAAACAGCTCCTGCTGCAATAATAGAATTACTTTCTATCACACAATCATCCATCACAATACTTCCCATACCAATGAGCACATTATCTTTTATAGTGCAGCCATGCACCAAAGCATTGTGGCCAATAGACACATTGTTTCCAATAGTAGTTGGTGATTTTTGATAGGTGGCATGGATTACTGCTCCATCTTGCACATTTACTTTATTACCCATTTTTATAAAATGTACATCTCCTCTAATAACAGTATTAAACCAAATACTGCATTCATTTCCCATAGTGACTTCGCCTACTATAGTAGCATTTTCTGCTATATAACAATCTTCTGGTATTTGTGGATGTTTCCCTTTAACTGGTTTAATTATTGGCATATTATATTCTTTTGTTATTTAAAATAAGACAATAAATCTGACTTCTTAGATGCAGATACCATTATCTCTTTTCCGTTGCTTAATAAAACGCTTCCGCCTTTTCCTTTTATGTACTTTACTACTTCATTTACATTGACCAAATAACTCTTATGTACCCTTGCAAAATTAGCGTCTTTTAAACTTTCTTCAATATACTTAAGTGTTTTACTCACAAGCTTCTTCTTATGGTTATTCAAAAATATTTCTGTATAGTTATCATCAGCCTTACAGTACATAATATCTGCTGTTTCTATAACCTCAAAACCATCCTGTTGTGGTATGGTAATTTTACCATTTACAGAATTTGTTTTAGGCACCAATACTTGATCTTGTAAAGCGTCTTCTTTGGTTTTAATCTCAGTTACATAATCTACAGCTTTTATCAATTCGTCTATAGAAATGGGTTTCATTAAATAATAAGAGGCATGTGCGTTTAAGGCATCAATTGCATAATGGTTGTAAGCGGTTACAAATATTGTTTCAAAGTTAATATCACCAACTTTATCTAATAAATCAAAGGCATTGCCAAAAGGCATTTCTACATCTAAGAATACAACATCTAAATCATTATTTCTAATTAACACCAAGGCATCATCTATATTAGCAGCTTCACCAATAATTGAAATATTAGGACAATACTTAGTAAGGTAATTTTTTAGAATTGCTCTACTAGTTTCTTCATCTTCTACTACAATAGCGTTTAGTTTCATGTGTTCTGTATTTTCTGTTTTTTAATAATCACATGGAACATCCTTATTATATCCTTTGCTACATAATTGAAGTTTAACACTAGATGTTTCATAATTAATCCTTTTTTAATGTTACAACCACTTTTGTCCCAGCATCTTCTAATTCTTGAAAATCATCAATGCTCACATCGACTTTATCTTTATACATTTCGTTTAGAATGGCAACACGCTTTTTAATATTATTCATGCCTTTAGAATTCTGCTTTTTCTGGTTTGCAGTCTTTAATGCTTTAGAGCGTACTCGGCCAATACCATCATCGGAAATTGTAATGGTTAACTCGTCTTTAGACTTAGGTTTAATAACAATATTTAAATGACCTTTATCGGTTTTATAACGTAAACCATGCCACACTGCATTTTCTATATATGGTTGCAATAGCATTGGTGGAATTTGAAAATTTTCAACATCAATAGTTTCATCTACATCAATCCTATAGTCAAATTTATCTTGGAATCTAAAATGCTCGAGTTTCGTATATAAATCTAGTAGTTCAATTTCTTTTTTTAATGGAATAAAATCTTCTTCACTATTTTCTAAAACTGCACGCATTAAATGCGAAAAATCAGATAAATATTTGTTCGCTGTACGCTCATCATTCGTTGCAATAAAGCTGTTTACAGAATTTAAAGCATTAAAAATAAAGTGTGGATTCATTTGACTACGCAAAGATTTTAGTGCTAATAAATTGTTTGCCAATTTCTGCTGTTTTATGTATTTAACCATAAAATAACCGGTAATAAGTAGTAATAATAAACCACTAATAAGTGAGTAAATAATAAGTTGTTGACGCTTGTTACGCTCTTGTGTTAACTCATACTTACTTTTAGATAAAGCTCTATCACTTTCTAAGGAAGTTATTCTGTTTTGTTGCTCGGCAATATTTTTACTAAAACGTGCTGCTCTAGAAATCTCCTGAACTCTTTTTGCATACAATGCGTCAACTACATTTTTAAATTCATTATTATATTCAATTCCTTTTTCGATGTTACCAGATGTAAAATTTACTTCAGAAAGTTTGCGAGTCGCATCCATCTTTACATCCAAATCTCCTCTTTTGTCAGCTTCTTCCTTACTCTTTTCATAATACGGAATTGCACTAGCCAAATCATTCTGTAACAAATAAGCATTACCTATTTTATAATTTTGTTTTTGAGACGTAATTGCACTTTCGTTAGAAATAACAGAATCCCTTTCAATATCTTGAATGCCCTCAATTGCCTGCTTTCTTAAAATAATTTCGTTTTCATATTCTTCATTATCACTATTAAATTCCGCAACTTTTACCTGTTCTTCTACAGCACGTTTTTTGTTTTCTTGCTTTGCTAAATTTAAAGAGTTACTGTAATAACTTTTAGCGATGCTTTTATCCCCTTTTTCACTATAAGCTTGAGCAATTTTAGAATTTAAATCTGTAACTTTTGGTGCTATTAAATGCTTTTTCGCAACTTTTAATCCTTCTTCATACGATGAAATCGCTTTTGGAATATTTTCTATTTGCAAATTAGCATCACCTATGCCCTCATAGAAAATAGTTTTTTCATACTTAGACAAGTCCTTTACTTCTAAGTTTTCATATGTCGAAATACTTTTTTGAAAATCACCATTATTAAGATAGGCTTTTGCTAATTTAAGTTTTGCTGATGATGTCTCAGAATTCTGAATACTTATCTTATATGCTGAAAGTGCCAAATCAAACTGTTTCCAATGCATATAAATATCACCTAATAATTCCTGAGCCTCTGCACTTTGTCTAGAATTTATATCTACGTTTAAGGCATCTCCAATAAATTTTATACTTTTTTCAGCATCTTTTTTTAAATAGACATCTGCAGAATCTATCATTCTATTAAAACGCTTGGTAATAGAACTTCTTTGAGATCGTTTAGAGTAGTTATCGCCTTCAGAAGCAACTTCAATTGAAATACGATCACTACTTTGAATAGTATAAAAAATTGTCTCAAAATCCTTATGACTTATAATTAGCTCATCTCCAATTTTTGCACTCAAATTAAATCTTCCGTCAAAATCTGTTGTTGTATATCTACCGCCATTAATTAATATCTCAACACCTCTATAAGGCTCCCGTGTGTCTATATCATACACAGAACCTCTTATAGAATATGTAACTTCATCAGAAGCTTCTACACGTTTATTAACCTGTCCAAAAACAACAAACCCAATTAAGTAAAAAAGTAATGTGAGACTATATGTTTTGTGTGTTTTCACCATTAAATTTTATAAGTTGGAATAAACTTACATACTTTATTTGGTTTGCAAAAATGGGTATTAGAGTATTCTGGTCTTTTTGCTATAAAAAAAGCCTATTTAACTAAAACAGTATTCCACTTTACTCATTGAAATACACCACTTACTCATTCTGGTTTTTTCTTAAAGTATTTTCAACTGAGCTTTACAGCATTAATCAGAAAACATAAATCAAAAAATGAAAAAAATCAATGTAGTACTACTACTATTATTCTGTAGTCATCTGCTTATTGCTCAACACAAGGGCAATTACAATCAAATTACACCAGATATTTCTAGGCAGAACATCTTAACTTCTGGTAATGCTAATATTTATAATCCGGTTGTGCAACAGCAAATTCATAAAGTATTGCATGCAAGTAATATATTAACTATCGATGTAAAAGCACTTCAAAATGTAAATGCTACAACCTATACAGCGATTTTTAATTTTTCGCAAATTGGTCCTACAGCAGAAAAGACCAATGCACTTATGAAAGCACGCGTAGACAGCATTAAACTTCGTCTTAATAATAAAGGAATCTCACAAAAAAATATTGCTATTGATGTGATTTCATTTGTGCCTAATTATGAAGTTGAAGTCACTAAAAAACTATTTAGTAAGACTTTCACCGAAGTCCCAAAAGGTTTTGAACTTCAGCAAAACATTCATATTCAATTTACAAAAACCAATCAATTTGAATCCATTTTAGAAGCTTGTGCCAAAAGCGAAGTTTATAACCTGGTTAAAGTTGATTATTTTATTGAAAATATTCAAGCTGTATATAAAAATCTACAAAATCAATTATTAAAACTTATTGAAGATAAAAAGGCATATTACAAGGTATTAGGATTTGATATGTCTAATTACAATGTCGCGATTGCAGATGATAAATATTGCTATTTCCCAAAAGATTTCTATCAAAGCTATCAAGCCTATAATAGTATCTCTTTTGAAGCATTAGACAAAAACAAAGGTGTTACTACAGCTAAAAAACAAACCTCTTATTATTACCAACCTTTGACTTACGAAAACTACGATGTTGTTGTAAATCCTTCAATCCTCGAACCAGTTGTTCAAATTGGCATGAATGTAAAATTAGTATTTACACCAAAACCAAAAGTAAAAAAACCAGAACCTATTACAAAAACAGATATAGACCATAAGTACTATGTGATTTCGCCAAACGGAACCATAGATGTAAAAGAATTAAATACTAAAAATTAAAACTATGAAAACTTTATTTAAACCCTTAGCCCTTTTATTTTGCTTAGCATCAATTTACGCATGCAATGCAAATACGAAAACTAAAAATCAAGATTTAGCAACCACAGAAACTATTATTAAAACCACTTTTAAAGCAAAAAATCCAGCAATAAAAGTGGCATTATTACTAGATACAAGTAATAGCATGGATGGCTTAATTGACCAAGCTAAAGCACAACTTTGGCAGATTGTAAATGAATTATCTTATGCAAAATGTGGAGATGAAAGTCCTAATCTAAAGATTGCACTTTACGAATACGGAAATGACAATCTCAATGCTGAAGAAGGCTATCTAAGACAAGTTATTGCTTTTAGTGACGATTTAGATGAAATCTCAAAATCACTATTTTCATTAACTACCAATGGCGGAAATGAATATTGTGGAAAGGTAATTACATCCGCTTTAAACCAATTAGATTGGGGAAAAAATACAGATGATTTAAAACTTATTTTCATTGCAGGAAACGAGCCATATACACAAGGACAAGTCAGTTATAGAGATGCTTCTAAGTTAGCACATAAAAATGATGTTACTGTAAACACTATTTTTTGTGGTGATTTTAATCAAGGCATTTCGAATTATTGGAAAGATGGTGCTGATTTAACCCATGGAAATTATATGGCCATAAATCATAATCAAGCAACAGTACATGTTGCATCACCTTATGATGATAAAATTTTAGAATTGAATAAAAAGTTAAATAAGACCTATGTTGCGTATGGTAAAAATGGGCAAGCTAAAATGGAAATGCAAGCAAATCAAGATTCTAATGCAATGAGTTATAATAAGGCTAATGCAGTAAGTAGAACGGTTAGTAAAAGTTCACGATTGTATAAAAATAGTTCTTGGGATTTAGTAGATGCTGAAAAAGAAGAGAGTTTTTCTTATGATGAATTAAAATCCAAGCAACTCCCTCAAGAATTAAAAGGAAAGTCTAAAGCTGAAATTAAAACTTATGTTCAGAAGAAACGTAAAGAACGTGAAACACTTCAACAAGCAATCGCAGAATTAAATATTAAAAGACGAAATCATATTGCAAATAAGACGAAAAATTCAGAAAATGGTCTTGAAAATGCACTGATTAAAGCAATAAAAAAACAGGCGGAACAAAAAAATTACAAATGGGATAGATCCTAAAAAAGAAAAGGCTCAATTTACATTGAGCCTTTTTTATTAGTTTATTGCCGGACAATTACATTCAAATTTCTCTCGTCTACAATTAAAATTGTAGCCCAATGTTATTTGATGAAAACCTCCTTTATTAAAATTTACTGTATTTGCTTGGTAAGAATACGTATATGCAAAAACGAAATTATTATAATCAACACCAACAAAAGGCGTTATATATTGTAATTTTTGACTACTAATACCTGAGCCATCCTGAAACTCGGCTCCATCTAAACTTCTTCTGTAAGATAAACCACCCCAAATTTTACCAAAATCCATTTCTCTGTAGACCTTTAGATTACCATCTATTGAAGATTCTTTAGTAGCATCTCTATACATATACATAATGGAAGGTTCATAACTCCATTCACTACCATATTTACTGAATGTATATCCTGTAGAAAACAAATACGTTCTTAAGTTTTCAAATTCAAAACCTTGATTATTAAAGTTGATACCATCATTTTTTAAAATATTCTTAGCTGTGAAATGCGCGTAGAAATCAACAAAATGGTATGAGAATCCAAAATCTATATTAAAATTTGTAGCACTTTGCTCAATTCCAGCAATAAGTTGATCAAACTCACCTGGTGCTAAAAAATCTGTTTCATCAAGTTTATACTGAAGAAACCCAGCACTTAAACCAAAAGACAACATATTTAAATCAATTTCATTTCTAGAAAACATTAAATGATATGCAAAAGTCGCATAACCACCAACTGTAGAGTGATACCCATTGGCATCATTAAAAAGAACACCACCTACTGCAACAGGCGAATCACCTATGCGTCCATTAATACTTAAGGTTTGTAAACTTGGTGCATCATCAACACCAAACCATTGTTGTCTTGCTGTTAATCTCACCTTGGCACAATTTGCTACGCCAGCCATTGAAGGATGAATTAAATAATAATTATCAGTTAAGTAATCCGAATAAATAGGAACACCTTCCTGTGCAAAACTAAAATTTGCAACAAAAGCTATAAATGCTACTAAACAATACTTTTTTAATTTCATAATTTTTTATCGTTTCAGGGTAAAATGGGCTTTAAATTCTTTACGGTCATTTGTCAGTGGTTCGTTGTATTCTA
>ERZ1048872.644-NODE-644-length-36024-cov-9.185854_pt1 | contig 36024 bp, 28 predicted proteins | sample MGYA00383100_ERZ1048872 | MGnify/ENA primary metagenome ERZ1048872 (study PRJEB29581, sample SAMEA5548370) | metagenome | biome: marine; feature: coastal; material: water | depth 50 m | study: Short-term variability in the microbial, nano- and picoplankton...
TTAACTTAGCGATAAAGTCATCAACAGACATTTTTCCTAAATCTTCACCACTTCGAGTTCTAACAGCAATTTCACCTGCTTCCATTTCTTTGTCACCGACAACTAAAAGGTAAGGAACTCTCTTTAAAGTGTGCTCGCGGATTTTAAAGCCTATTTTCTCATTTCTCAAGTCTAGTTTTGCTCTAAAACCACTTTCTTTTAGTTTTTTAACAACTTTTTCACAATATTGCCCTTGTTTATCGGTAATATTCATAATTGTTGCTTGAATTGGCGATAACCAGGTTGGGAATTTACCCGTATACTCTTCGATTAAAATACCGATAAAACGCTCTAATGATCCTAAAATTGCACGGTGAATCATGACAGGAACATGTTTTTCACCATCTTCACCAATATAACTTGCACCTAAACGGCCAGGCATTGAGAAATCTAATTGAATTGTACCACATTGCCATGCTCGGCCTAAACAGTCGTGCAGAGTGAATTCAATTTTAGGTCCGTAGAAGGCACCCTCACCTGGCTGATATTCAAACTCTATACCATTAGCTTTTAATGCTTGTGCAAGTGACTCTTCTGCTTTATCCCAAATGTCATTTGATCCCACACGTTGGTCTGGACGAGTAGATAATTTAATTTCAATTTCTTCAAAACCGAATGTTTTATATGTATCGAAAACCATTTCAATACACATAGCAACTTCTTCTTGTATCTGATCTTCAGTACAAAAAACGTGTGCATCATCTTGCGTAAAAGAACGTACGCGCATCAAACCATGTAATGAACCTGAAGGCTCATTACGATGAACTAAACCAAACTCTGCCATACGGTATGGTAGATCTCGGTACGACTTTAAACCTTGATTAAAAATCTGTAGGTGACCGGGACAGTTCATCGGCTTAACAGCATAAGTACGTTTTTCTGATTCTGTAGAGAAAATCATGTCGCCATATTTATCCCAGTGGCCTGACTTCTCCCACATACCAACATCAAGAATTAAAGGAGCACGTACTTCTTCATAATCGTACTTAACTAATTGCTCACGCATATAAGCTTCAAGAGTTTTATAAATAGTCCAGCCATCATTGTGCCAAAACACCATCCCCGGCGCTTCTTCTTGCCAATGGAATAAATCCAATGTTTTACCAATCTTACGATGATCACGCTTTTCTGCTTCAGCAAGGCGTTGAATATAGGCTTTAAGCTGCTTTTTATCAGCCCAAGCAGTACCGTAAACACGCTGTAGCATTTTTTTATCGCTATCACCGCGCCAGTATGCACCAGCAAGTTTCATTAACTTAAAATGATGACAATGACGCATGCTTGGCACATGAGGTCCTCGACACATATCAATGTATTCTTCATGGTGATATAACGCTGGCATATCATCTTTAGAAATATTTCCATCTAAAATTTCAAGCTTATAAGTTTCTCCCCGCGCTTCAAAGGTATCGCGCGCTACTTGCCATGAACCTACTTTTTTTACTACTTGATAAGCAGTACGCGCTAATTCAGTCATACGCTTTTCAAGTTTGGTTAAATCATCTTCTGTGATGGTGTGCTCTAAATCGACGTCATAGTAAAAACCATTATCGATGGTAGGACCAATCGCCATTTTAGTGTCAGGCCATAGTTGCTTAATAGCGTGGCCTAATAAATGCGCACAAGAGTGACGGATAATTTCTAGTCCTTCATCATCTTTGCTAGTGATTAGTTGCAAGCTAGCATCTGTGTCAATTAATTCACAAGCATCAACTAAGTCACCATTGATACGACCCGCAATGGTTGCTTTGGCAAGGCCTGGGCCAATATCAGCAGCTACATCCATTACAGAAACAGCAGTATCAAAAGAACGAGTTGAACCGTCAGGGAGGGTTATTACAGGCATGAAGTTTTCCTTATCAGTGGTGGCACATACCAAGTGTCACGTGATTTAAATTATATTATTGCAGTCAACAGACTGCTTACTATTACTGTTAAATATTTAACTATAAATACTTAAGTGAATTTACAGCAATAAAATCTGCTGTAGGTTAACTGAAAATACTATTTAAGTACAGTAATAGCCCGCATGTTATATTAAAAACCAATGAATACTTTCAATTGAAAAATACAATTAAATTAATGTAAATGACTTTCTTTCCTTTTTATAATTTATAACGCTAGAAATAAGGCTCTATTTCAGCTGAAAAAATCAATATCCCTTTACGTCCAATCACTTGATATAACGATTTTTACTCGTTATGCTATCAGTGCAGGTTAATTATTCAATTGTCGAAAAAGACTCGTTTTTAAAAATGTCTAAATGAGTAATTTGATTATCGCACGCTCCTAGATAAGGATTGTATTAGGGTATGAATAGCATCACAGCAAAATACTGGCAAACTGTAACCTTTGTATCTCTATTATTTTTCATTACCGTATATATCTTTTTCATTTCAATATTATCTAAAGAAATCAACATTATTAAAGCGACGCCCCCCGCCATCGCGTACGAGTTGCCTCAACAGCAATTATCCAGTACCAACGAACACATTGCGAAACTTCTATTTATTGATAGCTTGGCACAAAGTGCTGAACATAAGCTCGTTGTAAAAATCACAAAAAAAATGAAAACTGGTTAATTATCCCTCTCAAGTACATTTTATTTAATATTCTGTTAAGTGTTTTTTATCCTACTCTTGCATTACTAATTTTCTCATTTATTTCCTACCTTTTAGTTTCAAAATATCAAAAAATAAAACTAAGGAGTACGCTAAGTAGCATGCTTAATACTGCTAACGACATTGCAGTAACCTTTGGGCAAAAAAAACCGAGTAAAAAGAAGCACTCTATATTAACTAACCTTAACCCGTGGTGCATTAATAAAAATTAATGCCCAAAAGAGTATTAAGGGCACGTCATACTTTTTCTTAAGAACAATAATTTTAAAACTAATTTTTCGCCAACATAGACAATGCCATCGCTTCAGCGATTTTTATGCCATCGATTCCCGCCGATAATATACCGCCCGCATATCCTGCTCCCTCACCCGCTGGGTATAAGCCTTTAGCGTTCAAACTTTGCAACGTATCTCTATCACGTGTGATTTGAATAGGAGATGAAGTACGAGTTTCTACCGCTGTTAAAGTCGCTTCATCCATAGAGAAACCTTTAATCTTTTTTTCAAAAGCTGGTAAAGCTTCTCGTATAGCATCAATAGCGTAATCAGGTAAAGCTTCACTTAAATCACAATAAGTCACACCTGGCTTATAGGATGGAATAACACTACCATGTTCACCTGTTTTTCTCCCTGCTATAAAGTCACCAACAAGTTGTACTGGCGCATCATAACTTTCTCCCCCCATGTGGAAGGCTTGCTCTTCAAGTCGACGTTGAAATTCAATGCCTGCCAATACAGAATCCTCTTTGGCGGCAAATTTACCTAAGGTATAATCTTTGGGCTCAATACCTACCACAATAGCACTATTGGCATTACGTTCATGGCGAGAATATTGGCTCATACCATTAGTAACCAAGCGTCCTTCTTCAGAAGCTGCGGCAACCACTGTGCCACCTGGACACATACAAAAACTATACACGCTACGATCATTACTGGCATGATGAACCAGTTTGTAATCAGCGGCACCTAAAATTTCATTACCCGCATTCTTGCCAAAACGTGCTTCATCAATCACTGATTGTTCATGCTCAATACGAAAACCAACGGAAAATGGCTTAGCCTTTATATAAACACCTTCATCATAAAGCATTTTAAACGTATCACGGGCACTATGACCAATAGCTAAGGCGATATGATTAGTAGTAATATGCTCCCCACTAGCAAGGGTTAACCCTGTTACTTGTTTGGCTTTAAAATCGACAAGGGCATCATCGCTAAATGCTAGGGTTTCATCATTTTCAAAATGAATTTGATTAACCCTTTGCTCAAAACGTACTTCACCACCTAGTTCAAAAATTTTAGCGCGCATTTTTTCAACCATAGTCACTAACTTAAACGTGCCTATATGTGGCTTGCTAACATATAAAATTTCTTCTGGTGCACCGGCATCAACAAATTCATGCAATACTTTTCGGCTATAATGTTTTGGGTCTTTAACTTGGCTATAAAGCTTGCCGTCAGAAAATGTGCCGGCACCACCTTCACCAAATTGCACATTTGATTCAGTATTTAGAATTTTTTTACGCCAAAAACCAAAGGTATCTTTAGTACGCTCTCGCACTTCCTTACCGCGCTCTAAGATAATCGGCTTAAACCCCATTTGTGCAAGCACTAAACCAGCAAATAAACCACACGGCCCCATGCCAATAACTACGGGGCGATGCTGTAGTTTTTCAGGCGCTTGACCAACAAATCTATACTCCATATCTGGTGTAGGTTTTACATGGGAGTCTTTACTGAATGTATGAAGTAATTCTTCATCATTGTTCGTACCGACATCTAACGTATAAATGAGCAGAATGCGATTCTTTTTACGGGCATCATAGCCACGTTTAAAGACAGTAAAATCGATTAACTCAGCCTTAGTTATTGCTAGCTTTTTAAGTATTGCTTGCTCAATGGCATCGCCTTGATGATCTAAAGGTAATTTAATATCGGTTAAACGCAACATGGTTTGAAATCCAAATAACACAGGGTATAAAATTTGGCGCTATTTTACCTGTGCATCAGTATTTATGAAACAAAAGTTTAAGATTGTATTTAATAAAAACACAGGTATGATCACCAATATTATTCATCTTTGATAGAAAATACACATGGCTTTTGTTGTTACCGATAACTGTATTCGCTGTAAATATACAGATTGTGTAGCAGTATGTCCTGCTGAAGCATTTTTTGAAGGACCTAATTTTCTGGTCATCAGTCCTGACGACTGTATTGATTGTGACTTATGCCCAATTGAATGCCCTGCTGGTGCTATATATCAAGAAGATGAAGTACCCGATCACCAAAAAGAGTTTATTCAATTAAATGCTGAACTAGCAAAAGTATGGCCCAGAATTACTGAAGTTAAGCTTCCACCCGAAGATGCAAAAGATTGGGATGGTGTTGAAAACAAACTTAAATTTTTAGACTTAGGCAGCGAATAAAACGGTTTCACTAAAAGCAGCTATACTCAACTTATCGACAGTTTAAAAATACAAGCTTCAGGTGAAACTATGTGGCATCTTATAGAGCAAGCTATTAGTTCAGAGGCAGACATATCGTTTGTTATAACAGAGAAAGTTCCTTTGTCTGCAGGCTTATCAAGTGGCACGCCCCTTGATGCCAATGATCAACCGCTTAATTTATCGTTTAAGGTATCAGACGGCACTCGGAGTTTTTTCGTTAAACTCAACAGCAAAGAAAACTTAATTAATTTTCAAGCAGAAGCTTACTCACTTCAGCAGCTTAAATCACTCACCAATATAGCCTGCCCAGATGTTACTACCATAGGTGTTAGTCTAGACAAAAGCTTTCTCGTTTTAGATTATATTGCTTTTAGTAAAGCCAAACCTGTACTTTGGTATCAACTTGGACAACAGCTTGCCCAGATGCACCAAGAAACATCTCATGGCCAGTTTGGCTGGCAACATGACAACTTTATTGGCAACACTATTCAGCCAAATCACTGGAGCAGCAATTGGACAACCTTCTTTTCCGAACAACGTATAGCTTGGCAGCTACAATTACTTAGTGAGAAGTCAATTCTGCTGGGTAATATCGATCACATTGCCAAGGTTTGTCATGACGCCTTATTACATCATTATGTAACCCCTTGTTTAGTCCATGGCGATTTATGGCAAGGCAACACAGGTTTTACCTTTGAGCAAGGCATGATTTTCGATCCTGCATGCTATTATGGCGATAGAGAAGTAGATATTGCTATGACAGAATTATTCGGCCAATTCCCTGATGACTTCTATCACGGTTACCAAGCGGAATATCCGCTAGATGATGGCTATGAACAGCGAAAGTTAGTCTATAATTTTTACCATGTGCTTAACCATGCTAATATTTTTGGTGGTATATATATAGAGCAAGCGAAAGCTACTTTGTCTAGAATATTGTCGATGAGAACTCATTGATGAAGGTCAAGCAAGTGAACAAAAAACCGTTAAAAAGTAGCAGTTCTACCCATAATTGCCATACTTAACGGGTATAATTTATTATTAATTGATGGTACTGCCTATGCCTAAAGATATCAGCGAAGAACGTATTGAATGTCCCCATTGCGGTCACCATTTGCGTATAACCATAGACTCTTCGGGCGGTGATCAAGATTTTTACGATGAATGCCCCGCTTGCTGTAGAGAGATCCACTACAAGCTTCATATTGATGAATACCGCCAAAAAATTCAACTCGCTATAGATAGCGATGACGAACAAATCTTTTAAAAATAATTAACACAATACTATCGCTATTTCTTGCGTGAAAAAGTCTTCTTCAATATGATGAATAATATATAAAGGTGTCGCTAAAGGCATTTTCCTAGTTACTTATTCCAAGAATACCATCATGAATTTTTCTTCTTTCTTCCGACATACCAAGAGCTTAATTAAATTAGCCTACCCTATTTTAATTGCTCAACTGATTCAAAATTTAATGGGGTTTGTTGATATTGTTATGGCAGGGCGCGTTAGCGCCACTGATATGGCCGCTGTTGCTGTGGCAAATAGCATATGGCTACCACTTATATTAACCGTTTACGGTTTAATTATGGCGCTTGCCGCGATTGTTTCTCAGCTTGCTGGTGCAAAAAAATACCAAGCCATTAGTGAACAAACATACCAAACTGCTTGGATTGCCTTAACATTAGGTTTATCACTTATTGGTTTGTATTATCTGCTTACCCCCATTATTGCCCCTGCCATTGAATTAGAAGGAAACCTTAAACCCTTATTATTTGATTATTTGCAATATATTGTTTGGGGAGCGCCCGGCTATTGTCTCTATTTAGTATTAAGAAACTATTCGGAAGGCTTGTCTTACACCAAGCCAACGATGGTAATTAGCGTTATTGGCTTATTGGTTAACATTCCCGCCAACTATATTTTTATCTATGGTGAATTTGGCGCTCCTGCGTTAGGGGGTGCAGGCTGCGGCGTAGCTACTGCACTGGTATACTGGGCAATGTTTATCAGTATGCTAATTTATGCTTTTAGCTCAAAGGTATTAAAGCAAGCTTCCCTTTTTGAAGACTTTTATTGGCCTAATTGGAAAGAAATTAAGAATATTCTAACTTTAGGCGTTCCTATCGCTTTATCCTTATTATTTGAAGTCAGTCTATTTGCTATTGTCGCCATAATTTTAGTGCCCTTTGGTGCAGAGGTTGTCGCCAGTCACCAAATAGCACTTAACTTTAGTGGCTTGATATTTATGGTACCGTTAAGTTTAGCCATGGCTACCACCATCAAAGTAGGTTTTGCCATAGGCCATGATAATATCCAGCAAGCAAAAGATTATACTATTCACGCTATTACCTTAGGTTTGCTACTAGCCGTTTTTACTGCAGCAATTACCTTACTCTTTAGAGTACCAATTGTGAGTATCTACACGAATGAAGCACCAGTAATAGAGCTTGCCGCTAATATTATGTTACTGGCAACCTTGTATCAGTTTTCAGACACGGTGCAAGTTGTTTCAGCTGGGGCACTAAGAGGATATAAGGATACAAAATCCATTTTATACATCACCTTTGTTTCTTACTGGTTAGTTGGACTTACTGTTGGTTTGATTTTAGGTATTACCGACTGGGTTATCCCCAAAATGGGTCCTTATGGTTTTTGGATAGGCTTTATCACTGGCCTAACTACTGCCGCAATATTACTTGCTTGGCGCTTAAAAGTTATTCAAAGGCGATTAGCCACAGCAAGTTGACTTGTTGTAAAAACAATCAAACAGACCAAATTTATAGACAATTACTATTTATTTAAACAAAAGCACTTGCGCCCTTGTGAATTATCAGTAAAATGCACTTCTCTTTGCGCGGTTAGCTCAGTGGTAGAGTCCTCGCCTGACTTGCGAGTTGTCAAGTGTTCGAATCACTTACCGCGCACCATATTATGAAAAGAGCTGCCTTAGGCAGCTCTTTTCATTTCTAATAATATAGTCATCATGAATAAGCACTATATCTAATAGTAAACCTATTAATTTATACTTATCTCGGTATAATTTAGCACTTACAAATCACGGAACAACACTAAATCAGAGCCCTCTAAATGAGTTACATGCCATTAGAACAATTAAAAAACGCTTGGATTTTTAAACATAAAAGCCTGCCTATAAGCGATGCTGATTTAACTAAAATCAAACCTATGGCAAAAGATCGCGCTAATGTATTGTGGGATACCTTCATCAGCCGCCAAGTAGATCACCCCGATTTTTTCAAAAAAGGCGACTGGCCTTTTGATAAAAACAATTGGACTGAGCAAGGAAAGTGGGAAGGTATTTGGGACAGTAACGAAGAGGACTTACCTGAATTAATCAGCGCGCATATTGCTTGGGATAATAATACCGTCGTTTATTATTGCTCAAACAGAGATAACGTCATTGAAACCACATGGTCGATATTTAAGCGTTGTTGGAAAAATTTTCTATTTATGGATGATGGTCCTATTCTTATCGGTAAAAAGCGCCAACAAGTTGCACAGTTTACCAGTAATGGTTATTTTAACATTGGTGTAAAACCAAGCTAATGACGAATAAAGAAACCTTACACCCGCGAAATAAACATCGCCAAGGTTACCACTTTGCGCAATTAGTAAAGGCTCACCCAGCGTTGACATCGTTTATTATCAAAAACCGATACAATCAACAAGATACTATCGACTTTAGTAACCCTGATGCCGTTAAAGCATTAAATGTTGCTTTAGTTAAAAAGTATTACCAAGTTGAGCAGTGGGACTTTCCACAAGGTTATTTATGCCCGCCCATTCCCGGCAGAGTCGATTACATCCACTATCTCAGTGATTTATTAAAGAGTACTGATACTAAGGTTAAAGGTAAGATATCCGTATTAGATATTGGCACAGGCGCAACATGCATCTACCCTATTTTAGGCGCGCGTGAATACGGTTGGCACTTTGTTACCTCTGATATTGATCCTATTTCTATCAAAGCGGCTAAAGCCAATGTAGATGCCAATAAAGACCTTACTAAACATATTAGCTGCCGATTACAAAAAAACAGCGACAATATCTTTCAAGGTATAATCAAGAAAGGTGAGTACTACCATTTAACCCTGTGTAATCCTCCTTTTCATAAATCGTTAGCCGATGCCAGTACTGGCACGACGCGAAAGTGGCAAAACTTAAACAAAACAGTTAAAGGAAATAGCAAAGATACCCTAAATTTTGGCGGTCAAAAAGCTGAGCTTTGGTGTCAAGGTGGTGAGTTGGCCTTTATTCGCCAAATGATTGAGGAAAGTAAACATTTTCAAAGACAAGTACTATGGTTTACCTGCTTAGTTTCCAAAAAAGATCATTTGTCTAAACTAAAGCTTTACCTTAAAAAGGCTCAAGTATCACAGCTAAAAGTAATAAAAATGGAGCAAGGTAATAAAATAAGTCGTTTTATTGCTTGGCGTTTTAGCGATGAACCGCTATAAAAACAAAGTTAGACGCATGTAACTGATCAAGTTTAGCCTGAATCCATTAAGATGGAACTTATCAAAAAAATTTTTAGAAGTGGAAAAGTAAAATGCCTCACTTAAGGTAGTGAAGCATTTTGATTACAAACCTAACTTCTATCTTAGAAGTTTATTTAGCCATGCTCTCTGGCATAAGTACGGCTACAACCTGCCCTTTAGCGCAGATAACATCATTGGCGGATAGCGTTATATCAACAATAATTTTCCGCTCTTTCACTTCGCTAAAGCGCCCAATTAACTCCAGTTCAACGCCTTGGGGAGTGGGGGCTAAATAACTGATATTCAATGCACCTGTTACAAAACGCAGCGCAGGCAAACTGCCCATCTCACGTCCTTGGGCAAGATATGCCATAGCAGAGGCGCTGCCTGTACCATGACAATCAATCAATGATGCAATCATTCCACCATAAACAAAACCAGGAATAGCGGTAAAAATATTACTTGGCGTGTAATGCGCAACAGTTGTGCTCGTTAGTAAATTTTCCTTATCGACCTCTTGCCAAAAACTTTTTAATTGATGGCCATGCTCATTATTCTTACCACACCCATAACAATGGCTTAATTCTTCAGGGTAACAATCTTGAAAAGCTTGTTCGTTCATTTTTTATCTCACTATTTATCTATAATGTTATGTACTTAACTAATTAGTTGATAACTTAACTATCAGCCAATAGGTCGCAGGTCATCAATCACTTTACCGTCATCGGCTAAAGTTCCCAAAGCGACAAACTCAACAGAGCCCGTTAATTTTGTAACTTTTTTCAATGTGGCACTAATACTTTCAATGGCACCTGCGATATCGGCATCTGAATATACCGTGGTATCTAACTCGCATTGCAAATGCATTTGATCATTATAATTAACTTGCGTCACTGACAAGCGCATTTTAGCAATGTGTTGATATGCTTGTCGTACTTGCTCTATTTGCTCAGCGTGAACAAACATACCTTTAACTTTAGTGGTTTGATCCGCGCGACCTAACCAACCTTTGATGCGCATATTGGTACGCCCGCAAGCACTTGTACCTAATTTGACAGCAGACAAATCTCCAGTAGCAAAGCGGATCAGCGGATAGTCGACATTAAAACTAGTGACAACAACTTCACCAACCTCACCATCAGCAACAGGCTCCAACGAACCTGGACGTACTATTTCAACGAGTAAATCTTCAGCAATGATTAATCCATCATCACTGATAGATTCAAAACCAATAAGACCAACATCTGCACTCGCGTAGGCTTGTAAGACATCAATACCTGAGGCGTTAAACTCTGCTCTTAGTGCTTGCGGTAGTGCTTCTCCAGTTACCAATGCTTTGCCAATACTCGATATGTCCCGATGTTCATTGGTCGCTTTATCAACTAATATCTTTAAAAATGATGGGGTACCACAATAACCTTGTGGATTTAAATGTTCGATAATATCCAGTTGTTGTTCCGTTTGCCCAGGCCCTGCGGGAATAACCATACAACCACAAGCTCTAGCACCTGAATCAAGAATAAAGCCGCCAGGGGTTAAATGATATGACAAGCAATTTTGCACCATATCGCCAGTTCTAAAGCCCGCAGCATAAAAAGCCTGCCCCATGCTCCACCAATCATCACTGGTATTTTCTGGATCGTAAATAGGCCCTGGTGATTGAAAAATTCTACCTAAGTTAGCCGTTTTAGCATTTAAACCACCTAAAGGTGCATTCTTAGCCTGTAAGCGCATTAGATCTGATTTTCGGGTAATAGGAAGCTGCGCTAGCAATTCACGACTGGTAATTTTGTCAGCGTCTATATGCTGTAAGCTTTGTCCATAATGTTGACATTCCTGCTTGGCATAAGTGATAAAAGCAGGTAAACGATCCAACAAAGATTGCTCGCGTAATTGCGGGTTTTGACACTCTCTTTCGTAGAAATACTGTTTCATGGTGACTCGATAATTTTTCTGAAATAAGTTTTGAGGATATTTTTCATGTACTTTTCATGGGGCAGTCAGTTCAGTCATTTTATAGAAGAAAGTACTAAACTTACGGAGGTAAGTAGGCACTTTCAACAATAAAATCGAGCTAAATGGCAATAAACTGTCAGGTAGAAAGTTACAACCAACGCTTACGTCGTTTATAAGATTTCAGGTTTTTAAAGCTTTTACGCTCTTCGTTACCACCCCCCAAATAAAACTCTTTCACATCTTCATTGCTAAGCAATTGCTCTTGAGTACCGTCAAGTACTATCTTGCCTGATTCCATAATATAGCCATAATCAGCAGCCCTTATTGCATAGTTAGCATTTTGCTCAACTAACAACATGGTAATACCCTGATCTTTATTGATCTTTTTAATAATACCAAATACTTCTTTTACTAATAATGGTGATAAACCCATTGATGGTTCATCTAAGCAAATCATTTTAGGACGAGCCATTAACGCTCTGCCTATAGCAAGCATTTGTTGCTCACCACCTGATAAATAACCGGCCAGACCTGTACGTTCTTTTAAACGAGGGAAATAATGAAACACCATTTCAATATCTTGATTGATTTGAGAATCATTGCGGGTATAAGCACCCAATTTTAGGTTTTCAATTGAAGTCATATCTTCAATAATGCGACGACCTTCCATGACTTGGAAAAGACCGCTACGTACAACATCTTCTGCGTTTTTCTTATCAATACGTTCGCCCATAAAGGTAATATCACCTTTAGTCACTTCACCGTATTCTGTTTTAAGTAAGCCTGAAATAGCTTTTAGTGTTGTTGATTTACCCGCACCATTAGGTCCAAGTAAAGTAACAACCTCCCCTTCTGGCACATCTAATGACACACCACGAAGTACTTGTATAACCTCGTCATAAACCACTTCAATATTGTTAACAGATAACATTGGTGAAGCTATTTGAATTTTTGCTGCCGCCTGTGACATAAATAAATACTCCGTTGAAAATTTTATACCACAATCACTTAAAACAGTAAGTGATTGTGGTTAACTATGATGGCAGTAACCTACTGCATCAAGTAGGTTAAGAATTAATAACCTAACCAGTCATCACGACGTTTAAGAGTAACTTGTGATACTTGTTCAATTTTAATATCACCGCCATTGTAGTTACCTTTATAAACATTAACTTGGTTAATGCCACGGTGATCATCGTTGGTCCAGTTAGCAGCTAAACATACACCTTCTAAACCTTTTGGAACCCAGTTTTTCTTGACGTACATGCCTTTTTTCACGTTTTCACCCGTGATACCGCCATTATCTTTCGCCCATTCCATTGCTTCTTTCATGAAGTAAGTTGAACAAACGCCGCGCATATAGTGATGTACGCGCTCTTTTTTGCCTGATTTATCTGACATCTTTGAAATTTCACGAACTAGCTTCATACCAGAGACTTGATCGCTCCAAAATGGTGTCATTGTTGGGAAGATATAGTCCTTAACACCTTCACCGGCAGCTTCAAATACTTTCTTATCACCACCCCAGATGTTTGACATAAACTGAATATCAACACCAACAGTATTACAAGACTTAATTAACGATAATACTGAACCACCTAAATTACCGATATAACCATAATTTGAACCAGAGCTTTTAATACTTAAACATTGCGCTTTAAAATCACCTGGCTTCATTGAAATAACCACTGGTGGCATTACATTAAAACCTAACTCTTCAGCGTATTCAGCACAGGCCGCTTTAGGTGCGTTAGGGAACGGATGGTTAGCACCAATGTGGGTGAATTTGGCCTGACCTTTACTGCCTTTTGATTTCCAGTCCTCTGCTGCCCATTGCACTAAACCACGACAAGCATCTGAATAGGAAGCACCATAGAAAAAGTTATAAGGCGCTGGCTTTTTCGTATGAGGGTTTTTACCCGTAGGATCCGTTAAATGTCCAGAGTAAGAAGCAGAGAAAACAGGTGTTTTGTCACGGGCAACAAATGAAATTAATGCTTCAGTGTCGGCTGTACCCCAACCTTGCATAACAACCATGTTCTTACGAGACTTCCACTTTTTATAAGCAGCAATAGCTTGTGGTACTTTATAAGCATAATCAATTGTTTCAGACTCAAGCTTAGTGCCTTTAATACCGCCATTTGCATTAATATAAGCAAGTGAATCACGAATACCGTCAGCGTAGTTTTTACCTACAAATGCAGTAGGACCTGACATGTCGGCTAAATGACCAACAAAAACAGAATCTTGTGCTTGCACTTGGCTAGTAACACTTAACGCGATACTGGCAGCGATTGAACTTAATAATAATTTTTTATTCATAACTTTTCTCATGTGATGTTCCTTAAATTGTTATTTAGCTATTTACCTATTAATACAAATAAACTAGGTAAGTATTATTTTTATATTTGCTTTTACTTTGCGCAGTTAAGTTAACTTTCTATCCCCATTAACCTAACTGCGATTTATTCTCCATTACTCAATTAATGCTTTATTTAAAGACTTAATAAGCAAATGGGTAGAATTTCCAATAGTTTTTAATTTGTGTCCAGCGGTGTGCTAAACCTTCGGGTTCAAAAATTAAAAATCCAATAATAACAAGGCCAATAGCCATTTCTTTGATGTAAGCTAAACCATCAACAACCATAGGAATATTGCCCCAGTCAGTCATTTTCATTAAGCCAACACCACCTTCTAATACTTCAGGTAAAAATACCATAAAGATAACCCCCATCAGTGTGCCTTTGATTGAACCTAAGCCACCAATGATGATCATTGCTAAGAATTGAATTGACATCATAATGGTAAAACCTTCCGCCGAAACATAACCTAAATAGTGAGCATATAAAGCACCACCGATACCGGCATAAAAGGAAGAAACACCAAAAGAAAGTAGACGATATTTATTTAACTTAACACCCATAATTTCAGCTGATAAGTAATGATCACGTACAGCAACAAAAGCACGACCGTCACGACTACGCATCAAATTACAGCCCCAAATAAACATGAACACTAATGAGAATAATGCTACATAATAAAAGCTTTGGTCGGTATCAAAGTTAAAACCAAATAAGCTTATTGGCTCAGCCATTGAGCCAGCCGAACCACCAGAGAACCACTCAGCACGAGCGAAGAAGTCTTCAATAATAAATTGAGATGCAAGTGTTGCTATGGCTAAGTACAAACCTTTAATTCGAGCAGCTGGGGCACCAAACATCATGCCTACGCCCATGGTTAAGAAACCCGCTAAAGGAATACATAAAAATACAGGGATATGAAAACTTGTATTGAGCCAAGCCGAGGCAAATGCACCAAAGCCAAAGAAAGCTCCATGCCCCAAAGATATCTGCCCGGTGTAGCCCACTAAGATATTTAAACCTAGCGCCGCAATGCCCAAATATGAAATTTGGATCAATAGTGTAATAAAATAAGCATCAACCAATAACGGTGCGAAGCATAACGCTAGGATGGTAAAGATAGTTACCCAGCGAATAGTTTTTGTTTCAAATATAGTATTATCTTGTTTATAGCTAGTACGGAAATCTCCGCACGGGCGCATAGTTAAACTAGACATAAATCACTCCTAAATAATTGTTCGTTTTTTGTAATACTAAGTCGTGTTTAAATACGCTCAATGTCTTTAGTACCAAATAGGCCATAAGGCTTGAACCAAAGAATAATTAGCAACACATAAAATGGTGCGATGTCATACATATTACCGATGTGTAGATATTGGCTATCGAAAAACTCTGCTAAGTTCTCCAGTACACCGATGGTAATACCACCTACGATTGCCCCAACAATTGAATCTAAACCACCTAAAATAACCGCTGGGAATACTTTAATACCCATAATTGACAGTGAATCAGAAACGCCATTAACCATACCGATAACAATACCTGCAGTGGCTGATACTGTTGCAGCGATAGCCCAGCTCATTGCAAATACTTGCTTAACAGATATACCTAAGCTTTGTGATACTTGTTGATCGAAAGCGGTAGCACGCATAGCTAGACCATGTTTGGAGTGTTTAAAGAACAAATAGAAAGCAACCATGATCAGTAACGCGATTATCGTACTCATTAAATACGCCATCTCAATATTTAAGCCCAAGATGTTAATGGTTTGTGTATCAAACACTTGCGGATAGCTTTGTGGTGAAACACCGAATATCCATTTCATTAACGCTTGGAAGAATATTGAGAGACCGATAGTGACCATAATCACCGAGATAATAGGCTCCCCAATCATGGGTCTTAGTACTATCATCTGCAGTAGCACACCAAAGGCAGCCATAAAACACAGTGATAAAATAAAGCCTAAAAAGAAAGGTAGCTCTAAATAAATCAGTGATGCCCAACATACCCAGGCACCGATAAGTAAAAACTCACCTTGGGCAAAGTTTACAATTTGCGTTGACTTGTAAACTAAAACAAAACACATACCAATTACACCGTACAACAAGCCAACAATCAGGCCGTTTACTACTAATTGAGTTAAGAGTTCAAAATTCATGATGCTTTCCTCTCTAATTGGCTAGCGTTATTTGCTGATAAAGCGCTACCGTCATTTTCGATTAATGTAGCAACCTTAAGCTGAGTTTGAATACGCGAACTACCACCATCTTGGAAGGTAATGACAGTATCAATGTCAACCATTTCTTTGTTATCGTAAATTGAATCAATAATATCGCCGTACTTATCAGCAATAACGGTGCGTCGTACCTTACGTGTACGGGTTAATTCACCGTCATCTGCATCAAGTTCTTTATAAAGCAATATGAATTTGTTTATTTTTTGAGCATCAGGTAAGGTGTCATTAACTTTCTCAATTTCTTCACTCAGCTTTTTATAAACTTCTGGTAATGCAGAGAGACTGGTGTAATTGGTAAAGCCGTAACCTTGTTGTTCTGCCCATTTAGATACGATAGAAAAACGAATACATATAATCGCACTCAGGTAAGGTTTATCTTTACCCAAAATAACCGCTTCGCCGATGAACGAAGAAAACTTCAATTTGTTTTCTATGTATTGTGGTGAGTACTGAACACCATTACTGGTTTTAGCTAAATCTTTGATTCGATCGATAATGACCAAATGTCCTGAAGGCTTGAAGTAACCAGCATCACCCGTGTGCATCCAACCGTCAATAACATCTTCGTCATACGCTTTTTGGTTATCTAAGTAGCCTGTAAACATACCAACCGTCTTAGCAATAACCTCACCAACACCTTCTTTATCAGTATTAATAACTTTGACTTCAGCAGTATCAAAGGCAACACCAACACTGTCATAATCAACATCGTTTTCTTCATGAACAGTGTAAGCACCACAAAGCTCAGTTTGACCATAGAGTTGACGAAGTGGTACGCCGATAGTTTGGAAAAATCTGAACGTATCAGGTCCCATAGCCGCGCCACCTGTAGCAGCTGACTGAAGAAAAGAAAAGCCTAATCTATCTCTTAATGCTTTCATTAATAAGGTATCAGCAAGCCATGAGCGTTTACCTTCCGCTTGTGCTTTTTCAGCAAGAGCAAAGGCATAATTAAACATTTTTTGTTTGAATGGAGTCGAGTCCATCATGCGGGCTTTCACATCCGCTAAAATGCCTTCCCATACACGAGGCGCTAACAAAACAAATGTTGGGCCAATTTCACGTAAATCTGCCATTAAGGTTTCTTGTTCTTCAACAAAGTTAACTATTTGGCGTGAAATAAGCGCTTGTCCAACCGCATAAACTTGCTCCATGATCCATGGTAAAGGTAAAACAGAAACATAGTTGTCACCTGGCTGGCGAGGATCAGCTCGTAAATATGAACTACAATGTTGAACAAAGTTACCTCCCCCTAAAAAGGCAATCTTAGGTTTAGAGGTAGTACCTGAGGTTGTACAGTAAATAGCGGTATCTTCGGCACGAGTAGAGTCAACATATAAGTCATATAATTCAGGAGAAATTTTATCTATCTCTTGCCCTTGCTTATATAGATCTTCAATACTGACTAGACGTTTATCGTCATATTTACGCATACCACGTGGATCACAATAAATAATAAGTTTTACATCAGGAATTTCATCACCTAGCTCAAACAACTTATCACACTGTTCTTCATCTTCGGCGATAACAACCGTTGCATTACTTTTATTTAATAAGTACACAACTTCTTCATGTAATGAATCTTGGAAAATCCCTATCGAATAACACCCCATGGCATGAGCTGCAACTTCGCCCCACACCCATTCAGGACGATTATCACCAAGTAATGCGATGGCATCTTTAGGCTGCACACCTAACTTTCTTAATGCCAGTGACATCCACTTAACGCGGTTGCCATAGTCTTGCCAACTAAATTCATTCCATATGCCAAATTCTTTCTCGCGCATGGCAATATCAGTGGGCCAGTTTTTCGCGTTATGTCTTAATATTTTAGGAAATGTATCTAACTCCCCCATATCATAACTTTCTTTAACTGCTAGTACGTTTGACATTAGCTAGCCTCCCTCTCTTCACCAGTAATAATGGCTTCATCTTCAGCATCGTCTTCAATACCAAGATAAGCACGTTTAACATGTGGATCGGCCATTACTTCATCTGGTAACCCTGAAATCAGTTTTTTACCAAAATCAAGCACCATAACTTGGTGAGAGATGTCCATAACAACCCCCATATCATGCTCAATCATCACAACAGTAATGCCAAATTCTTCATTTAAATCGAGGATATAACGAGCCATATCCTCTTTTTCTTCTAAGTTCATGCCTGCCATAGGCTCATCAAGAAGGATCAGTTCAGGTTTTAACGCCATCGCACGTGCTAGCTCTACACGCTTACGCAAACCATAAGATAAAGTACCCGCTACTGATTTTCTGATATGTGAAATTTCTAAAAAGTCGATAACTTCTTCAACATAACGTCGATGAGCTAATTCTTCTTGTTGTGCTGGTGACGCCCAATATAAAGGGCCGGTAATCCAGTTATTCTTTAATAAGTGATGACGGCCAACCATGATGTTATCTAATACCGTCATGTGACCAAACAAAGCTAAATTTTGAAAAGTACGACCCATGCCAAGATCGGCTCTGTCATTCGGTTTTAACTTAGTGACATTTTGATCGTTGAAAATAATATTGCCAGAATTAGGACGGTAACGACCGGAAATACAGTTAAGCATGGAGGTTTTACCAGCGCCATTAGGACCGATAATAGAAAATACAGAGCCTCGTGGAACTTCAAAGCTAACATCGGTTAGTGCTTTTACACCACCAAACGCTAGTGAAATTTGCTCTACTTTGAGTATTGACTCAGTCATACTCTCACTCCTAAATTGATAAAATAATGTGTGCGTTAGAAAAAAGGAGGGGGAAGTCCCCCCTCCAAAAACGTAACAACAAAATGGGAACTGTTACGTGTACAAAGTTTTCTTAATAAAAATAAACTAAGCTTTTGTACTAAAGTACGTATCTCAATGAAAGTTGTGCATAATTTGAATCGGCATTTTGGTCATCCATAGTAAATTGACCGACTTCAACACCAACAGATAGCTGCTTAGTCAAATTATCAAACAAGTTAACACTCCACTGACTGCGATCAGCACCTGAAACATCCGCTTCAGCTGCACCGTAAAGTACCGTTGTTCTTAAAGTTTCATTCCAGAAATGACGATATGCAGCAAGGTAAGCAGTTGTTTCTTCAACTTGCTCACCAACAACATCTTTAGCAAAAGCGGCACCCACATAACGACCTAACTCGCCTTGATGAATTTGAAACCTAAAGTCATCTTTACCAACCGTTTTAATACGACCAGCAATTGAAGCGCCAATGGCTGTTTCACTATTTCCTAATGCTGTATTCAACTGTCGACCAAGTGCTGAAAATGAAACGCTCCCCCAGTCGCCTTTTAAGTTATAACGAGCCACTACATCTGGCACGCTATCATTTGCAGTATCGCCACCCCAAGTTTCAGGGTTTTCAAGTGCTACTTGGAAGTTACCCATGGTGTAACGAACTTGACCTTGACGGATGAAAACTAAACCTGTTGTTGCGCCAGCAAAATCAGCAGACTCAGGAATAGCACTGGTATTCATAAAGGTTGACCATGTTTGTCCTGCTAATACATTTTTGTATTTGACAAAAGCATGACGCAGACGAGGGTGAGCAGAGTTTGAAACGATTTCGTTTCCGCCACCACCGTAGAAATCCATTTCAATAAAGCCCATCACGTCGCCATGGGTATATTTCATGTTGAAACGAGTTTCATTGGCAAAAAGGTTAAATTGCGAAGCACTATCATCAAGTTTAGCGCCTGTACCAATCCAAAATGGCCTGTAGGCAACATCACCATCAACATAGCGAGCATCTACTTTGATATAACCACCAAAAGAGACTTTGTCGTCTTCTGATAGTTTGATGTCATAACCGGCATTGGCAGCGCCAGCAGCGACAAGAAGGCTTGAGGCGAGTAATAATTTTTTAGACTTATTGTTAAACATTGCTGTTTCCCTTGTTATATGTGTTTTTGTTTGTATTGCTTTTTTAGTTTCCAAAAACATAATAGAGCAGTACAAAAATGTAACAATCGGCAATAAGACTTAGCACCTAGTACTTAGTCCTTTAGTCGTAAACCTCTAAAAAAATCAAAGTACTAGTACTTAAGTTGTAAAAATAGGGGCTATTTTTGCCCTTAAATTGTGATAAATTTACTATGGAATTAAGTGCTGTGGAATGGGTATGTTTTCAAATTGGTTATTGGTAAGTGTTAGTATTGGCTATATTGGCTTGTTGTTTCTTATCGCTCACTTAGGGGGCAAATACAGGAATAAACTGAAAACCAAACAGCAAACCATTATTTATGCCTTATCGTTAGGTGTATACTGTACTTCTTGGGGTTTTTTAGGTACTACAGCCCAAGCAGCCAACCATTCATTTACCTATATTTCTGTCTATTTAGCGCCAATTTTACTCTTTGTTTTTGCTTGGCCGTTTATTCAACGCATTATAAAAACTAGTTTACAGCTTAAAATCACGTCCATTGCTGATTTATTATCGGCACGTTTTGGCAAGTCACAAAACTTAGCCGTCATAATCACCTTAGTCGCCTTGATAGGCACTATGCCGTATGTAGCTTTACAACTAAAAGCGATTATTTATTCCTATCAAATTCTACAAGAAACGCCTGATTTACCTATTTGGCAGCTAGGCTTGATTGTCAGCATTATCTTAGCCGTGTTCACTATTATTTTTGGTATTCGTACTATCGACATTACTGAACGTCATCCTGGGGTTATGATAGCGATAGCTTTTGAATCACTGGTGAAATTAATTGCTTTTTTATTAGTGGGCATATTTGTTTGTTTTGTTATTTATGACTCGCCAATGGATATTTGGCAACTATCAAAAGATCAACTGGATATCCCCAAACAATTTGAATTTGGCAGTCTTGTTGGCATGTTCGGTATGCTCATTATCGTCATGTCCGCTTTTTTATGTTTACCTCGACAATTTCAAGTGATGTTCGTCGAAATTAAAGATCAAAAATCTAGCTCTATGGCAAGGTGGCTTTTACCTATTTATGTGCTTATTTTTGCTTTTTTTGCTGGCCCTCTTGGCTTAGCGGGTAATTTAAATTATGGTACTTCTCTGGAGGCTGATGCCTACGTACTTTTCTTACCCGCCTTTGACGGCCATGTCTGGCTATCCTTATTTGCCTTTTTAGGGGCAGTATCCGCAGCGAGCTCTATGGTCATTGTTTCTACCATAGCTTTGAGCACCATGCTCAGTAATGAAATTGTTTTTCCATTAATGTTTAAATTTTCTCGTCAGCAACATCACGATTTTAATCACTTTCAATCACAATTATTACTCATTCGCAAGGCTTTAGTATTATTAGTTGTGTTTTTAAGTTATGGCCTATTATTACTATCCCCCCCTGATACCCTATCTTCATTAGGTGAAGTAGCTTTTGGTGCTATCGCTCAAATAGGGCCAGCTTTATTTGTGGCATTTTACTGGCGTAAGGCGACACTTGCAGGTGTACTTGCCGGCATAAGTAGTGGCTTTATCATTTGGGCCGCTTTTAATTTATTGCCACAACTTGGTATTTATAGTCATCCTCTCGCCAACACTGACTTGCCTAAAACCACGGTGATCACTCTTGTTGGGCTACTGATAAATATTATTGCCCTGTGTTTTGTTTCTTTATTAACAAGACAAAGTATTAGAGAGCAAATGCAAAGTAAATTTTTCTACAAAGACAGAAAAAAAGCACAATGGAGCCTACCCATTCAGCCTAAAGTAGATATTATCGAATTAGAGTTTTTAGTGGCTCGGTTTATTGGTCAAGAAAAAGCAAGCAAGTGTTTTTTGCAATTTCATCGTTCTCATAAAAGCAAAAATAATAAAGAATTCAATGAGGCTGTATTATTTCATGCAGAAAATACCCTAGCCCGCGTATTAGGCTCGGCATCGGCAAAGCTTGTTACCTCTTTTGCTGTAAGCGGCAGAGGCATGGCTTTTGATCAAGTAGCTAAACTCGTTGAAGATAACTCTAGTCAACAACTCGAGTTTAGCCGCACGGTTTTACAAAGCGCCATTGAAAATGTCAGTGAAGGCATTTCTGTTATTGACAGTGAACTAAAACTGGTTGCTTGGAATAAGCAGTACTTAGATATTTTTAGCTACCCTGAAGATTTTATTTATATTGGCTGTCCTATCAGCCAATTAATTCATTTTAACCTCAGTCAACAAGGTTATTTTATTCAAGATATTGATTTACAGGTAGAGAAGCGTATTCAGTTTATTAAAAATGGTAGTCGTCATAATTCTGAATACAAACTTAAAAATGGCAAATCAATTCATATTGAAGGCAATCCAACCCCAGGTGGTGGCTTTGTGATGATATTCTCTGATATCACAAAGTATCGTCAAACAGAAAGAGTACTTAAAGAAGAAAACACCGACTTAGAATCAAGGGTTCGATTTCGCACCGCAGAGCTTGAACAAGCCAATAAAGAACTAGCACACGCCAACTTTGAATTAGAGCAAGCTCAGGCCAAAGCAGAGCAAGCTCACATTAAAAAAAGCCAATATTTAAAAGCCTGTAGTCATGATTTATTACAACCGCTATCAGCGGCAAGACTGTTCTCATCTGCGGTTTCTTTAAGCTCAAAAGTAACTAATGAAGAGCGCGAACAAATAAAGCAAATAGATAACTCATTAGAAATAGCCAATAGCTTATTACTCGATCTTAATGAAATTGCCCGTATTGAAAGCGGTAACATCACGCCAAGTATTGCTGCAATTGAAGTGAAACAACTTTTTAGCATGCTAACGAATGAATTTAATGCCTTAACCGATGAGTATCAAGTAGAGTTTCACTGCAAAACAAGCAAACTCTATATTGCTAGCGATATCACTTTGCTGGCAAGGATTATTCAAAACTTTCTTAGTAATGCATTTAGGTATGCTCACACCAATGAAGCTAACCGTCAAAGTAAAGTATTACTGGGTTGTCGTAGACAAGGTAATGAACTGTCAATTCAAGTATTTGACAATGGTCCAGGTATTCCTACAAATAAGCAACATCAAGTTTTTGAACAATTCACTCAGTTGAAGAATAGTAATTTTATTGGCCCTAAAGGACTTGGTTTAGGCTTAAATATTGCCCAAAGCTTGGCGAGTATTCTTAACCATAGCATTAATTTAAAATCCCAAGCAGGTCTTGGCTGTCTATTTAGCGTTAACGTCCCCATAACCCAAGCACCAATGATAAAAGAGCAAGCTTTACCGCCTGCAAGCATGAGCTTACAAGGTGTTGGGGTTTTATGTATAGATAATGAACAGGCGATACTTGATGGTATGTCTAAGTTATTAAACGCCTGGCAATGTCAGGTTTTTACCGCCATAAATGCGCAGCAAGCTAAAGAGATTTATGCCAAACATGAAGATGAAATAGATATTTTATTGGTAGATTACCAGCTAACTGAGGTGCAAGGAGAAAAGATAACCATTAATACCGACGCAATTTTGAATGAAAGAAATGGCAAGCCACTCTCAGATGATGAACTTAATGGTATAGCACTTATTAAGCAATTAAGAGCAATAAGCCAATATTCTTTGCCTGCGATACTCATTACTGCGACTACCGATGAAAACCTCATGGCTCTGGCAAAACAACACAATATTGGCTATTTACGTAAAATAATCAAGCCTATTGCGTTACGTGCTCTGATGAGCTCATTGCTCACCAAAGAACTTGAGAAAAACTATTCTCACAAGCTCTAATTAACGGTAAGTTATATACCAATTGCTATTCAACGACTCTGGGCAAATAATAATTGGTAAATAAAGATAAACCGTTATTCGTTTGGGCCTTGACCGAAAGCCCCTTGGTTTAACTGTAATTCATTTAAAACAATAACCGCCTGAGTACGATTACGCACACCCAGCTTTAAAAATATAGTGCTGGCATGGCTTTTAATAGTTGATTCCGATAAGCCAAGCTCATAGGCGATTTGTTTATTGAGCAAGCCATCAGCAAACATTAATAAAATTTTATGTTGCTTCGGCGTTAACGACGCTATTTTATCATCAACGTTCGCTGTTGGAGCATTACTATTAAACTCACCATCAGGTGTCCATAACTTACCATTAAGCACCTCTTTAATGGCAATAACCATTTCTGGCACTGGCGTTGATTTAGGAATAAAACCAGCGGCCCCAAAGCTCATCGCTTTGTGAATTGTTTCTTTATCTTCAAAACCAGAAATAATAACAACGCCTAAATCAGGATATAATCGCCTAATAGTTATTAAACTATTAAAACCTTGCGCTCCGGGAATATCGAGATCAAGTAATAATAAGTCAGCATCAATAACATGCTCTAAATGTTGTTCAAGTTCTGGAATAGTCTGTGCGCCAAAGATCTCAACACCACTAAAATGAGATTTTAGTGTTATTGATAATGCTTGGCGAAATAGCGGATGATCATCAGCCAATATTATTTTCATGTTATTAAACATAGTAAAACTCATCATTTAGCCGAATATAATTATAAGAATAACGACCAAACTTTGTTAAATGAAAACTTTCAATGTAACAAACACAATAACAAAATCTGTATAAAGCTGCTAGCGAGATTTAGTATTTCTCATAAACGCCATGTAATGGTATTTATACAATAGCGATATCAAATTCAGGCATAGCTTTTTTAACTTTTTTAACTTTTTTAACTTTTTTAACTTTGCAAGAGTTTGCCGCAGCAAGTATTGCCTTATAGTATTTTTTAGGAAATTCTTCAGGCAAGGTTACCTCAAAAGTAATCTTCTTCTTGTATTCATCATCTTCTAAAATATTTTCATTGTTTTGCACAACGTTAAGACCATCAGTGCTTATACCTCGTTGCTGACAAAATTTACTCATATAAAAAGCAGCGCATAAGGTCATACTTGCTAAAAAATAATCAAAAGGCTCTGGGTGCTCTGCTTTGCCACCACCCAAACGCTCTGATCGCTGGTAATTTGATGCTCACCAAAACTGGCTTGTAATTGTTATCCTTCAAGTAAATTAACTGCTATTTTCATGATCTGCTCCTCACTCTTTTAATATAAATAAAACCAATTTAGTTATGATATATGAGTATTATCTAATATTTCAATAAGTCATCCTAATATAAGCTAAAACAAAACCAGTAAATAAATCATAATTAATGCTTGAATATTGCTCAAAATAGATATACTGTACATTCATACAGTAAACCTATTTTACTAAATCAAGTTAGAGGTAATTAGTTATGTTAAATACAAATAACAATAATATCAGTAGGATAATAGAAGCTAGTAAATCTTCCTCTCAATTAAATGTAAATTGGTTACAGCATACTAACGTTAACGATAACTATGAGTTATCCAATCAATATGCCCATATTTGCCTGCAACATAAGTTAGAAAAAAAATGGGTTTTATTTATCAACCCTGAAGAAAGTTCAATAGAACAACTTGCCAATACACACGGTATTGATGTATCAAAAATATTGATGGTGAACTATAAAAGCGCAATGAAATCTCATACAAAAATAGCTTTAGAGCAAATAAAATCAGTATTAAGTAAAGGCAATTGTTCTGCAGTTATCTTATCGAATACTAACTTTGAAAATGAAGAAATTACCCAGTTAGAAAACTCGGCTTGCGAGGGGAAAACCCAATGTGTGCTATTGAAGAAAGGTGTTTTACATTAAAAGTAGTTAATATTAGAGGCTAGAAAATTAAATCTAGCCTTTAGCTTTTAAAGCTTAATTATAGCTTTTAATCCACTGCTCAATATTGCGCTCTAATACTGCCATTGGCACAGCGCCACCAAGCAGTAGCACATCGTGAAAAGCGCTTAACTCAAATTTATTCCCTAACGCTGTTTTAGCGTGATCCCGCAAAGATAATATTTTTAGCATACCTAACTTATAGCCTAATGCTTGTCCCGGCCAAGTGATATAACGCTCTATCTCAGCAACTACATCAGACTCTGCTGTACCTGTAATTTCACTCATATAGGTGATCGCTTGCTCACGTGTCCAGCGTTTGTGATGCATTCCGGTATCAACCACTAAGCGTACGGCGCGAAATAACTCTGCTTGCAAACGACCTAAATCACTAAAGGGATCATTTTCATAAAGGCCAAGCTCACTGGCGACCTTTTCGCTGTAAAGAGCCCAACCTTCAACATAAGCATTATAAGGTGCGATTCTACGTAAAAAAGGTAATGAGGCTTGATCCATATTTAAAGCAACTTGCCAATGATGGCCTGGGTTTGCTTCATGATAAGTTAAGGTTTTCAAGCCAAATTTAGGATTAGCTTTCATATCACGTAAATTAATCCAGTATATACCCGGCTTAGAGCCGTCAACCGATGGGGGGCTGTACTGACCACCTGGTGCACCGTCTTGAATTTCTACAGGAAAAGAACGTACTTGCACTTCATAGCTAGGCTTAGTTTTAAAAACTGGCGCCATTTTCAAAGTGATTTCGTCAATATAGCCATTAAGATCAGCTAACAACTGCTCACGACCCGCTTTTGAATCTTCATATAAAAAACGCTCTTCTTCATTCAACGCCACCATACGATCGCCAACAGTGCCGTTTGTATAGCCTTCATTAACAAGAATTGTATTCATCTCTTGGCTAATACGCTTAACTTCATCTAAGCCTAATTGGTGTATTTCATCAGCACTCAGTAAGCTATCACCTAATTGACGAATTGCTTCTTGATAATAAGCTTCACCATTAGGCTGCGCCCAAACACCCGCTTCACTGCGTGCTTTAGGTCATAATTGCTCAGTTGTTTTTGTCATTGATTGATAAGCAGGGTAAACAACTTGAGTAACTTTATCGATCGCTTGGTCAATCAATTGCTGTTTTTGTTGCGGTGTAAGTGAAGCTATCTTATGTACTTTATCTGAAAAGTTAGTTACAAAAACATGTGCTTTAGGCGCTGAATTAGTAAAACCCTTTAAGTAACGAATTGCACCTGTGACGGTACTTTTAGGTGGAAACCAGTCTTGCTTGCTATCAAAGGTAAGTTTCTCTTCAATACTGGCAAGCATTTGATCGAACTTACCTAGGCGAGAGATATAATAAACTGCCTCCTGCTCTGTAGTGATAGGCTGATCATTTTGCATAATACGCGGCACATCAATTAACGGACCATTTATTTGATTAACAATGAACGGCGATAACCCCATCCATGCATCAATGTAGCCAATAGGGAAATCTTTATGGCCGGCAAAATATTGGCTAATACCCGCCATCACCTGCTGGTTATCTATGGCCGTATTGGTCGTTTGAGATAATTGATAACTGCTAATTTGTTCTGATAAGTTAGCTAGCTGCTGACGAAGATTAGCTTCATTTTCAGGGCTAAAATCAGGTAATTGATTATTAAACTCTTTGCCAACATCTTCGCTTGTTAAGCCAAACATAGTGGCTTCTGGTGCCCTTTGTTTAAACAATGTTTGTGAAGCCTGTAGATATAAAGAGCTGATATTTTGTTGTGATTGAGGTTTAGCAGCAACATTTTTTTCAACTGCTTGGCTGTTATTTTTCTCCACTGGGGCTGAGGTGTTACTCTCTTCACAACCAGTTAGAGCAAGTGCAGCAACAACCGCACAAGTGATAAGTGTCAATTTCATTATTTTTCTCTTTATACTCATTTGTGTCATGATTAGAGCAAATGAAGGCAGTGTTGTAAACAAATCCTCCCAGAGAACATAAACTCAAGCAGTGAATTCCTTTTAGAAATACAAATCATTTTTTGCTATAATCGCGCGCCTAGATTTAGTCGGTTAAATATTTACAGCATAAATTGAGTATCCCTATGAGCCAAACGCAGCCACAAGCCTTATTCGACTATCCCAAATATTGGGCTGAATGTTATGGAACTGCGCCCTTTTTACCCATGTCTCGAAAAGAAATGGATATTTTAGGTTGGGACAGCTGCGATATTATTATTGTCACTGGTGATGCCTATGTGGACCATCCAAGCTTTGGCATGGCCATTATCGGTAGAATGCTCGAGTCACAAGGTTTCAGAGTTGGTATTATTGCGCAACCTGATTGGCGCTCAAAAGATGCCTTTATGGAACTTGGTAAACCAAATCTATTTTTTGGCGTAACCGCTGGCAACATGGACTCGATGATCAATCGCTATACTGCCGAGCGTCGTATGCGCCATGATGATGCTTATACGCCAAATGATGAAGGTGGTAAGCGCCCTGATCGAGCCGTTACTGCTTATACTCAACGCTGTAAAGAAGCCTTCAAAGGTGTGCCTGTGGTAATTGGCGGCATTGAAGCAAGCCTGCGTCGTATTGCTCATTACGATTATTGGTCTGATAAAGTGCGCCGTTCTGTGTTATTTGATTCAAAAGCTGATTTATTAGTTTATGGCAATGCTGAGCGCCCACTCATTGAAATTGCGCACCGTATTGCCCGTGGTGAAGACGCTAAGAAAATCACCAATGTTCGCGGTAGTGCCTTTTTAACGAATCAAGCGCTACCCGGCTGGCAAGGCGTTGATTCACGCGATATCGACAGACCCGGTAAAATTGACCCTATAGCTAATCCTTATGAGGAAATCACACCAACGAGCTGTAGTGATAATGAATCACAAGAAGTTGATATTCAAGATGAGTCAAAGGATATGACTAAAACAGCTCAAGTTTTGAATATTACCGAGCCAAGTTCTAGTAAAAACAAGCCTTGGGAAAATACTTACATTAACTTGCCTACTTTTGAGCAAGTAAAAGATAATAAGGTGATGTACGCACACGCCTCGCGTATATTCCACCAAGAAGTAAATCCTAGTTCAGCCAAAGCGTTACTACAAAGCCATGGCACTCGCATGATTTGGTTAAATCCGCCTGCAACGCCACTTTCCATGGATGAAATGGATGGTGTATTTGCTTTACCCTATCAACGCGTACCGCACCCTAGTTATGGCAAAGCAAAAATTCCTGCCTATGATATGATCAAAACCTCCATTAATATTATGCGTGGCTGTTTTGGTGGTTGCACTTTTTGCTCTATTACTGAGCATGAAGGTCGCATTGTTCAATCACGATCACATGACTCCATCATTAATGAAATTGAAGATATCAAAGCGAAGGTGCCCGGCTTTACTGGCGTCATTTCAGATTTAGGCGGCCCTACCGCCAACATGTATCAACTTAACTGTAAAAGCGAAAAGGCCGAAGCCAGTTGTCGTAAACCCTCATGTGTCTGGCCTACCATCTGCGGTCATTTAGATACCGATCACACGCCAACGATTGAACTTTACCGCAAAGCAAGGAAAGTAAAAGGCATTAAAAAGATACTTATCGCCTCAGGTGTACGTTACGACTTAGCAATTGAAGATCCTGAATATGTTAAGGAGTTAGCTAGTCATCATGTTGGCGGCTATTTGAAAATAGCACCAGAGCACACAGAGAAAGGCCCATTAGATAACATGATGAAGCCGGGCATGGGCAGTTATGATAAATTTAAGGAAATGTTTGACCACTACTCAAAGCTTGCGGGTAAGAAACAATATTTAATTCCGTACTTTATCTCAGCTCATCCGGGCACAACCGATAGAGATATGGTGAATTTGGCGCTTTGGCTTAAAGAAAATAATTTTAAGTTAGATCAGGTACAGAATTTTTATCCCTCTCCTTTAGCCAATGCCACTACGCTTTATCATACTGAACTTAATTCACTACGTAATATAACCAGTAAAAACTTAGCAAAGGAAGATGGCACAGTTGCCGTACCTAAAGGGGCTATACAAAGGCGATTACATAAGGCTATTCTACGCTATCATGATCCAAACAACTGGCCAGAAATTCGCGCTGCGTTAACGAAGATGGGCTTAAGCAGGTTGATTGGCTCAGCGCCAAACTGTTTAGTACCTAGAGAAACTCGTGGTGAACAGCGAATCCAAAGCAATGACAAGCGACAAGGTAAAAATAATGCTCAGGGGTTCAAAACCAGTCCTGGACAGAAAAAGCATTCGAGCAATAAATCAAAAACTCGAAAACAATCTGCTAATAAGGGTTTAACCCGCTTTAGTAACGACCAATTTAAGAAAAAAACAAAGTAGCTATTGAATCGTATAAGCTACACAACAAACAAAAAAAGGTTGCCGTAGGGCAACCTTTTTAATTTAACTAAAGATAAGTGCTTACTATTTAGGTAATTTAAATGTCCAAATGCTACCACCTTGGTTTAAGTGTTTAACACGTTTAGCTACATCGCCACCCCATAAAGGTACAGCGCCACCCCAACCAGATAAGACTGAAATGTATTGCTCGCCATCCATTTCCCACGTAACTGGCGATCCAACAACACCTGAACCAGTATTGAATTTATATTCAACATCACCTGTTTTAGCATTCAAACCTATCAAGTAACCTTCAGGGTTACCGGTAAAGACTAAATTACCCGCAGTCGCTAAAACACCAGCCCATAACGGCGAGTAGTTTTTATAACGCCAAACTTCTTTACCTGTTTTAGGATCCATTGCTCTTAAAACACCAATGTAATCATCATTATTAGCTTTGATAGTAAAACCAGCACCTAAATAAGCTGAACCTTTTTTATACGCTGTTGGTTCGTTCCAAATATCCATTGACCATTCGTTTGATGGTACGTAGAACAATTCAGTGTCTTTACTGTAAGCCATTGGCATCCAGTTTTTACCACCTAAGAATGATGGCGTTGCAACAACACTTTTACCTTTCTTACCATCTTTAGAATCAGCTGGGTTACCAGGTCTGTTATCTTTAATATAAAGAGGACGACCTTGCTTATCTAAACCAGAAGCCCAAGAGATTTTATCTACAAAAGGGAAACCTCGGATGAAATCACCATTTTCGCGGTTAAGTACATACATGAAACCGTTACGGTCAGCAGTAGCGGCTGCTTTTACAGTTTTACCATTTTGCTTATAGTCAAAGGAAACTAATTCATTAACACCATCGAAATCCCAACCATCATGTGGTGTGGTTTGGAAGTGCCAAGCAATTTTACCGGTATCAGGGTCAATCGCTAAACGAGATGATGAGAAGTAGTTATCACCTGGGCGTAAATGTGAGTTCCATGGCGCAGGGTTACCCGTACCGAAGAACAGTAAATCTACGTCAGCATCATAAGTACCGCCATTCCATGGAGCAGCACCACCTGATTTCCATAAATCGCCCGGCCAGGTTTGGCCAGCTTTGCCGCCAGAGATACCGTTGTCCATTTTCTTGCCATTTTTCCAGATATAGCCCATATGGCCTTCAACTGTTGGACGCTCCCATAAGATTTTACCATTTTTAGCATCATAGGCTCTAACTTTACCTACAATACCAAACTCACCACCAGCAACACCGGTAATAACCTTACCTTTAACAATAATTGGCGCAGCAGTAATTGAATAACCCGCTTTGTAATCTTCTACTTTCTTTTTCCAAACAACTTTACCAGTATCTTTATGAAGTGCTACTAGCTTTGCGTCTAAGGTACCAAAAATAACTAAATCACCATACAAAGCTGCGCCACGGTTGATTACGTCACAACATGGCATAATGCCATCGGGTAATCTGGCATCATATTGCCAAAGCTCTTCACCTGTTCTCGCATCAACAGCAAAAACACGTGAATAAGAGCCTGTAATATACATAACACCATCTTTAATCAATGGTTGTGATTCCTGCCCGCGTTGTTTTTCACCCCCCAGTGAAAAAGCCCAAACAGGTCGCATCTCTTTAACCGTATCAGTATTAATTTTTTTCAATGGACTGAAACGCTGTCCTTTAAGGCCTAGGCCATAAGAAACAACATCATCCGTCGTCATTTGATCTTTTAGAATGTCTTTATTGGTTACATTAGCATTTGCCATGCCTGTTAGCGCTAATGAAACTATCATTGATAATGACAATGCTTTTCTTTTACTGGTTGTTATCATTGTTTGTTCCTCAGGAATTGAATCCACATATTGCTTCTGTTGCTATTTATACTTCTTATATCCCCTGCTTAACTTATTCGTGTTAGTGCTCTTTACTTTTAACAAAGAGCGTTTATGTAAAAACGTTATGCAGGTTGAATTTATGATAAAATGTTGCTTAAAGGTTAACCACTGAACAGCAGTATGAATTCACCTCATCATTTAGGATGACAACTTTTTATTATCACTCACTGGCTTTATAGAAGTCGGGGGTTTTGTAAATAGTATGATATTTGGCGAATATTCTTTCTATGGCACCAGTTTTACTCATATTTTCAACAATATCAGCAACCGCATAACCTAATTGTCGATAATCAGCCTTAACTGCCATACCAATATCCCATTGTTGCCGCCCTATCATAGGAAAAGCATTTTTTGCTAAGGGATAATCAACGTTGGAGAGTTGACCTTGATAGTGACTAATTTGACTGCTAAGTCCCATAACCGCATCAACCTTGCTTGCTGTCATAGCATCAATGGCTTGACTAACTGATGGAAATTGTTTGGCGCGATCTCGCATGCGGCCACGAAAGGCAGAAGTCAGGTAAAATTGAGGAATAGAGTCCACTTCAACACCAATATCGTGATATTGAAAAACAGCTATCGTTTCTACTGAGTCGATTTTTTTACTATTGAAAATAACCTGCCATGATTCAGTATGATAAGGGGCAAACATGTGCACATGCTGGTGTACTAACTCGCCAATATCATCACGCAATAGAGCGTAATCTCTATCGTAGGGTACTCTTAACATTAAGTCGGCTACCGTTCTGTTAAGATAGTGTCCTTTCCAAAGGTTATTACGTAAGTCATCATCAACATTTTCATCAGCAGTCATCCAGCGAAGGCGGAGTTTTACGCCGAGCTTTTTGGCGATGATATGCGCTAAGTCGACATCAATGCCCTTCTCTTTACCATTCTCTATAAAAGAAAAAGGTTGGAAGTCACTATAAACCGCAATAATAATTTCATCACTTTCTATAATGTCATCATAAGATCGGGAAAAAGCTGTTGCACAAAGAAGCCAGCAACAGCTAAAAGTGAAAAAAAGTAAAAGTAGGTTACTTTCCTTCATTACTGACTTTCTCTAACCAAGTCCGGATAGCCCATAATGCCTCTTGAGATAAATGTTCAGTCATTTTTGGCATATAAACAGCGCCATTACGAACTGCACCATTTACTACTCGATAACCGTACCATTCATCACCATCATAATCAGTGGCTAACATACGTAAATCTGGGGCAATACCGCCAGAGATACCCCCTAAACCATGACAGCGCGCACAGTTTTGGTTATAGGCTGAAGAACCAAGCTTAATGATTTTGTCAAGCACATCACCTGTTTCATCACGATATGGATTTCTTTCTAACCACTCATCGCCTAACTGGGGTAATTCAGAAGTATCAATTGATTGAGGAGTTACTGGCCCATGCGCAAAGGCACCATATGAAAGAGCCGCTACACAGGCAATTAAGCATTTACGCTTCAAGTTAAATTTAGTCATTGTTCCAAAACCTCTTTGATCTACTTTTAAATTATATGCTGCTAGTCTAGCGAATAGATTGCTATTGCCGAATTATACTTTAGGTACTTTCGACTCATCCTTTAGTATGAACTTTATCAACCTTCACAACAAAAACAGACCGTAAACAATTTAAAAACAACAATTTACCACAAAAGCACTTACAGAATATCGAGTTGTAAACTAAGGCATTACTGCTATATGATGATAAATAATAAGACGTTATAACAACTCTAAATGAAATGACTATGCTAAAAAACAATGAAGATAAAAGATTGGTACTTATAAGCTTTATTACCTTCATGCTGCTAACAAGCTTTAGTGCTTTTTCAGCACCATTAACTATTCATATGACCTATTTAAAGTTACATAAACCGCATTCACCGGCATTATCCAATATTATAAAAATGGCCAGTGATAGTGGTTATCAAGGGGCAAAGCTAGCAATAGCAGACTCAAATACCACAGGAAAATTTTTACAGCAAAACTTTACGCTAAGTGCCTATGATTTCAAAAAGCCACAGAATTTACTGACACGATTAAAAGAAGAGTTTAATCAAGGTAAGGCTATTTTTATACTTGATACGCCATTATCTCTTTTGAAAAAAGTAGACTTGTGGGCGCAAAATAAAGACATTTTACTGTTTAATATCAGTGAGTCTTCAAACCTTTTAAGAAGTAGCCAATGCTTAATCACTATGTTACATACTGCCCCAAGTCAAGCAATGAAATCAGATGCACTTGCACAGTGGCTGCTCTATAAACGCTTAAATAAAGTATTATTAATTCGTGGCGAAAAGCCTGCTGATATTACTTTAGCCAAATCATTTAAACGCTCAGCCAAACGCTATGGCCTTAAGATAATTGCTGAAAAACCCTGGAGTTTTAATACAGATCTCAGGCGAAATGCCCAGCAAGAAGTTCCTCTTTTTACCCAAACATCTAAAGAATATGATGTTGTTTATGTTGCCGATCAGGCTAAAGATTTTGCTGAGTACATTCCTTTTAATACCTACCTTCCTAGACCTGTTGTTGGCTCTGCTGGCCTAGAATCCTTGTCTTGGCATAGAGTCATAGAGCAATGGGGCGCAGCACAATTACAAACGCGCTTTACTAAATTAACCGCTCGTTATATGAATGAAATTGATTTTAATGCTTATCTAGCTATTCGAAGTGTCGCGCAAGCCGTGCATAAAACCAACTCAGCATCAGTTTCGGCCTTAAACGCTTACATTAAATCTCCTGATTTTAAATTAGCGGCTTATAAAGGACGAAAACTGAGTTTTCGCGCTTGGAATGGTCAGTTAAGAATGCCAATTGCTTTAGTACACCCCCATGGCTTAGTGTCTCAATCTCCACAAGCAGGAATTCTACATCCGAAAACAGAATTAGACACCCTAGGTTTTGATCAACAAGAATCTCGATGCGGCACAAACTAGCAGATCGAATGTTAACTTCACAGGAAAGGTAAATTATGAAAATTAAGTTATTAGTTGGCTTGCTTATTATTGCCCAAAGTTGTTTGGCAACAGCAGGGGATCTTGCCTATATCACCAACGAAAAAGACGATAATATTTCGGTGATAGATCTACAAAAACAAAAAGTTGTCAAAGAAATCCCCGTAGGTCAAAGACCTAGGGGCATTATTTTAAATCACGACCAATCACTTGCTTATATCTGCGCTAGTGATTCTGATCGCATTCAAATACTCGATTTAAACACGGAAGAGATTGTTGGCGAATTACCTTCAGGTGAAGATCCCGAAACTATTGCGCTGCACCCTAACGGCAAAATTATTTATACCTCAAATGAAGATGATGCCATTCTCACCGTCATTGATATTGCCTCAAGCCAGGTTATTGCCCAAATTGAAGTGGGTGTTGAACCGGAAGGTTTGGCGGTAAGTCCTGATGGTAAAATTGTGGTGGTTACCTCAGAAACAACCAATATGGTGCACTGGATTGATACCAAAACCAATGAAATCATTGCCAATACGTTAGTGGGCGCTAGGCCAAGATCCGTCCAATTTACTCAGGACAATCAACTGTTATGGGTCAGCTCTGAAATTGGTGGTGATGTGGTGGTTATTGACGTTGCCAGTAAAGAGATTATTAAGGAGTTTAACTTTACAATTCGTGGTATTCATCGAGATAGAGTGCAACCTGTAGGCATAGTGTTAAGTCGTGATGGTCAATATACTTTTGTTGCGTTAGGGCCTGCAAATCATGTCGCTGTTATTAACCGGAAAACCATGGAAATAGAGAAATATTTATTAGTGGGACGGAGAGTTTGGCAACTGGCGCTGACACAAGATCAAAGTCAATTGCTAACCACCAACGGTATTAGTGGTGATGTCTCCGTGATTGATGTTAGCAAAATGAAAGTAACTAAATCAATTAAAGTCGGTCGTTATCCTTGGGGTGTGGCT
>ERZ1048872.649-NODE-649-length-35900-cov-8.714158_pt1 | contig 35900 bp, 37 predicted proteins | sample MGYA00383100_ERZ1048872 | MGnify/ENA primary metagenome ERZ1048872 (study PRJEB29581, sample SAMEA5548370) | metagenome | biome: marine; feature: coastal; material: water | depth 50 m | study: Short-term variability in the microbial, nano- and picoplankton...
CGGGGATCAACCGTGTGACCTATGATATCACGTCCAAACCGCCCGGCACGATTGAGTGGGAATGATGCCCCTAAAGAGAGTTTAGAGGCAAAATGAAGGACACGCTTGCCCCTGAGCTGCGCGCGGCGCTTTGGATGATCGGTTCAATCCTGTCGTTTTCCTTTATGGCGGTCGCGGGGCGTTGGTTGGCGGAGGGGTATGATACGTTCGAGATCATGCTCTATCGCTCCTTAACGGGCATCGTGATAGTCTTTGTGTTTGCGGCGTTTTTTGGAACTTTGAGCGAGCTCAGCACGCGCTCTGCCCCGACCCATGTGATCCGTAATCTGTTTCACTTCGTTGGGCAAAACCTGTGGTTCTACGCAATCACGGTCATCCCATTGGCGCAGGTGTTTGCGCTTGAGTTTACCTCTCCCATCTGGATCTTGATCCTCTCGCCCATCTTCTTGGGCGAACGCATGACCCGTCCGCGCATTGTGGCGGCGGTCTTGGGTTTCATCGGCGTCTTGGTCGTTACACGTCCCGGCGCAACGCCGCTTAATGCAGGTATTGTCATGGCTGCGATTGCTGCGATTTGTTTCGCGCTGACGGGGCTGTTGACCAAGCGATTGACGAAAACGGAAAGTCTGACCTCAATCTTGGCGTATCTCACTGCCACACAAGCCGTTTTTGGACTGATCTGCGCCGGATATGATGGCGATATTCGCTTGCCAACAACAGAGAGCACACCGCTTTTGGGTTTGGTCGGCCTCGCCGGTTTAATTGCGCATTTTTGTCTGACCAAAGCGCTGAGCATTGCACCTGCGACCGTCGTCATGCCGATAGATTTCACCCGTCTGCCGTTGATTGCTGTGATTGGTATGTTGGTCTTTGGTGAAGCGCTTGATCCTTGGGTGTTCGTGGGGGCCGCGCTCATATTTGCGGGTAATTATTATAATATCTGGTCAGAGACCCGCAAAGCGCAGATTTCGGATTGAGCCTACGTGTCCTTTGCTGCAAGCCAGTTCCGTGAGACAAAGCGAAGACATATCCCCCCTCGCTTGGGTGCTTCTAGGCCTTTTGGGTTTGATCTGGGGCGGCTCGTTCCTGTCCATTCGGATTTCGCTTAATGAGATCGGGTTTCTGACCTCTGTCGCGCATCGCACGGGTTGGGCCATGTGTCTGTTGTGGCTTTATGTTTGGCTGCGCGGCATCCCAATTCCACGTTCGCGCGAGGTGTGGATCGGGTTTCTTGGAATGGGCCTACTTAACAATGCGATCCCCTTTTCACTGATGGCTTGGGGGCAATTAACGGTTGAAAGCGGCCTCACCTCGATCTTCAACGCCGCGACCGCAATCTTTGGTGTAGTTCTTGCCTCGCTGTTTTTTGCAGATGAAACCTTAAGCCCCCGAAAACTGTTGGGGGTTATAATCGGATTCTGCGGTGTCGCCACGGCCATCGGGATTCAGCACCTTATGAGTTTCGATCCGCGCTCTCTCGCGCAATTGGCGATCGTAGCTGGTACGATTTCATATGCTTTTGCAGGGATATGGGCACGTAAACGTCTTAGTGGCCTGCCCCCCGAAGTTGCGGCTGCAGGGATGCTCACAGGCGCAACAATAATCACGCTCCCTGCTGCTTGGATCATTGAGGGGCCGATCTCGCTTTCCCTTGAACCCATCACATGGCTCGCCATCGGCTACTTTGTGATGATCGCGACGGCGCTGGCCTATCTGCTGTATTACCGCATCCTTGCATTAGTAGGCAGTGGTAACCTAATGCTAGTAACCTTGCTCGTGCCGCCAATAGCGATCGTGCTTGGCGCAGTGGTTTTGGGCGAAACCTTACATCCGCGCGCCTATCTTGGGTTTGGGTTGCTGACTGTCGGTTTGTTCATTCTCGATGGACGCGCCGTTGACGCCTTTCGCCGCGCAAAGTAGCAAGGCGGTACCGTCATTTGCGCGAAGGACCGCCACATGCTTTATCCCACTGCGCAAGCTTGGCGCGAAGCTCCTCACAAACGCGTTTTGATCTTCGCGATGTCGGGTCTTGGTAAAACCCATGTGTCCGAAATGCTCGCCGAGCAAGGCGGCTGGTTTCACTACTCCGTGGACTATCGCATCGGCACGCGCCACATGGGCGAACATATTATCGACAATCTCAAACGTGAGGCGATGAAAACACCGTTCCTGCGCAAGATGTTGATGCAGGATCTGATCCATTTTGGTGTTAATGTGCATGATCACGATCTGCGCCCCGTTGCAGCCTATTTGGGCAAACCGGGCAACCCCGATCTAGGTGGCCTGCCGCTCGCAGAGTATCAGCACCGCCAAGATCAATTCCGCAAGGCAGAGATTGCGGCGCTGAACGACACAGCGCATTTTATTGAGCGCGGCCAATCAATCTATGGCTATCACAATTTTATCTGCGACACGGGCGGGTCTATTTGCGAGTGGGTTGATCCGACTGACCCGAATGATCCATTGCTGAGCAAACTCGCCGAGGACTGCTTGATGGTTTGGATCAAAGGCGGTGAAGCGCATACCGATGCCCTCGTTGCGCGCTTTGACAAAGAGCCCAAACCGATGTCCTATCAGCCTGAATTCTTGCAGCGTATATGGGGTGAATACCTAAATGATAACAACATTAAAGAGGGCGATGTTGATCCAGATGAATTCGTGCGTTGGACCTATGCACAGGCCCTTGCACACCGCCAGCCGCGCTACGCTAATATGGCGCAAAACTTCGGAATAACTGTTGATGCGTGCGCGTGGGAAACCATCACCTCCGAGGCGACATTCGTAGATGTGATCGCCGACGCCCTTGCTGCACATCAGGCCTAGACCTATCTACATCACTGAAATCAAAGAAAGTCCGGTGCGATGCCGATAAAACTCCCTGCTGATCTTCCTGCGTATGACGTGCTTCAGCGCGAAGGCGTGATGCTTGTCTCCGAGGACGAAGCGGCGCGTCAGGACATCCGTCCTTTGCGGATTGCTTTGCTGAACCTGATGCCCAAGAAGATTCAGACGGAGAACCAGTTCGCCCGCCTCATTGGCGCGACGCCTTTGCAGATCGAACTCTCCCTGATCCGTATGAGCGAACACAAAACGCGCAATACGGCGTCGGAACATATGGCAAGTTTTTATCGACCCTTTTCGGAAGTGAAGGACGAGAAGTTCGACGGCTTGATCATCACCGGTGCCCCGATCGAGCATTTGGAGTTCGACGAGGTCACCTATTGGGAAGAACTGCGCGAGGTTTTCGCGTGGACCCAGACCCATGTGCATTCCACATTCGGTGTCTGTTGGGGCGGCATGGCGATGATCAATCATTTTCACGGCGTTCAAAAACATATTTTGGATCACAAGCTGTTTGGTTGTTATCGCCATTCGAATTTGGCACCCGCGTCACCTTATTTACGCGGATTTTCAGATGATTGCGTGATCCCCGTAAGCCGGTGGACAGAAATGCATCAAACCGAGATTGATCGAAATCCCGAGCTCACCACATTGTTGTCGAGCGATGATGCAGGACCGTGTTTGGTCGAAGATCCAAAGCACCGTGCGCTCTATATTTTCAATCATTTCGAGTATGATTCAGGCTCGCTTAAGCAGGAATATGACCGCGATGTTGCAGAGGGTGTGCCGATCCATGTGCCGATGAATTACTACCCCAACGATGATCCATCACAACCGCCGCAGAACCGGTGGCGCAGCCACGCGCATCTGCTTTACGGCAACTGGGTGAATGAGATCTATCAATCAACCCCCTACGATATGGCGGAAATTGGTGGGTAAGGCTCTGTTGATCATTGGGTTTATCCTCATCGCATTTGTTGCGGTAACGCTCTGGCGCGCAAACGCTCGTGAGGCTGCCGCGGAAAAGGCCTATCCCCCTGAGGGCCAAATTATTGAGGTCAAAGGTTACAAAGTCCACGCAGTCGTGCGTGGCGAGGGGCCGGATTTGGTGCTGATCCACGGTGCGTCAGGCTCTACTCGCGACTACACCCATACGCTGGTCGCTCAGCTTGAGAGCGACTATCGAGTGATCGTGTTGGACCGGCCTGGTTTTGGCTACACGCCGCGACTTCACAAAGACGGCGAAAGCCTTGAGGAACAAGCGGCGCTGCTTTCGGCTGCAGCTGCAGAACTCGGCGCAGATCGACCTATCGTGTTGGGACAATCCTTTGGCGGCGCGGTTGCGCTCGCGTGGGCCGTGCATCACCCCGATACCATTTCTGGGCTGGTCTTACTCGCCGCGCCTTCCAATATCTGGAGCACGCCCATCGACCCGCTCTACCGTGCAACATCGTCCTTTTTGGGCGCACATCTTTTAGTGCCGATTCTGACAGCATGGGTGCCAAAGTCCTATGTTGCCAACGCCCTTGAGGGAGTTTTCGAACCGCAAGCTGCACCAGTGGGCTACGCGCGTCATTTCGGCCCCGGCATCACATTGCGACGCAAAACGATGGTTGTAAACGCGCGACAACGCGTTCGTTTGCTGCCCGATATCAAGGCGCTAATCCCGAGATACGGTGAAATATCGGTGCCAACAGAGCTGCTTCACGGCGACGTGGACACGATTGTCGGTCTCTCAATTCATTCCGAGTTGTTGGTCAATCAAATCGCACATGCCAATCTTACGGTGCTGAAAGGTATCGGACATATGCCACAACACGTGTCGCAACCTGAGGTCCTCTCTGCAATCTCCCGCGTCGCTGCGCGTGCGCGATTGCAGTAATTGCGCAGCCTCTTCATAGTGACGCCAAGCAACACGGGAACACGCAACATGAGCTTGCCTTTTGACGGTGCTATTAGCACGTTCTACAATGAAAAAGCACCCGGCGCAGTGCGCGACGCGATCAAGTCAAGCGTAGGCGGTGATATTTTGAGCAAGAGCTACCCCTACGGCGCGCGCATGAAGCGTAAACAGTATGAAAAAGATATGGCAGCGCTTCAGATCGAACTGGTACGTTTTCAGCACTGGGTGCGCGAAAATGGTCAGCGTGTGGCGATCGTTTTTGAAGGTCGAGATGCGGCGGGAAAAGGCGGCACAATCAAGCGCTTCCGCGAGAACCTTAATCCACGTGCTGCCAATGTGGTGGCACTTTCCAAACCAACCGAGCGCGAGCAAAGCCAATGGTATTTTCAGCGCTACATCGATTATTTACCTGCGGGTGGCGAAATCACTTTCTTTGATCGCAGCTGGTACAATCGCGGCGTCGTGGAGCATGTTTTTGAATTCTGCACGCCCGAACAGCGCGAAGTGTTCTTCAAACAGGTTACGCAATTCGAAGATATGATCGTCAATGAGGGCATTACCCTGGTGAAGTTCTGGCTCAATGTGGGGCGTGAGGAACAGTTGCGCCGCTTTATGGAGCGCGAGAACGATCCTTTGAAACAGTGGAAACTCTCTTGGATCGACGTCGAAGGATTGAACCGCTGGGAAGCCTATTCCGATGCGATAAAAGAGAACATGCAACGGAGCCACACAGAAACGGCACCTTGGACGGTGATCCGTTCTGACGACAAACGCCGCGCGCGGGTCAATGCAATCCGTCATGTGCTTGCTCTATTCGCTTATGATCACAAAGATAAAAAGGCATTGGGCGAGGTCGATGCGAAAATCTGCGCCGGACCGGAGATCTGGGATGCCTAAAAAACGTGGTTATCACCACGGAAACCTGCGCCAAGCGCTTGTGGAAGCCGCCTTAGAGCTGATCCGCGCCAAAGGCCCGACGGGTTTCACATTGTCAGAAGCGGCCAAACAAGCGGGCGTCACCCCCGCTGCCGTCTATCGTCATTTTGAAGGTCGCGAAGATCTGATCGCAGAGGCCGCACGCCAAGGCTATGAAATTTTCGCAGATGTAATGCAATACGCTTATGACAAAGGACAACCGTCTGCTTTGGCGGCGTTTGAAGCAACGGGACGCGCGTATCTCGCCTTTGCGCGCAAATACCCCGGGCATTATATCGCTATGTTCGAAAGCGGTATTTCGGTGAATAGAACACCTGAACTTGCGATGGTCTCCACCCGCGCGCGCGGCGTGTTGGAGCAAGCGGCAGAAGATCTGAACCAACATATCCCCGTTCACAAACGCCCGCCTGCGTCTATGTTCAGCGCGCATATCTGGGCAATGAGCCACGGTGTTGTCGAACTTTTTGCGCGCAATAGTCCGGGAACCCAAAGCCCGTTCCCACCTGAAGATCTATTGGAAAGCGCGATTGGCATATACTTACGTGGACTTGGTTTGATCGACGCAGATACCAAATAGAAACGTGCAATGTGCGTCACAGGTTTAGCATGGCTTTCGTCTATGTAAGGCGCCTCTTACGGGGATATTTGTCAGAGATAGGAAGAGGCAGCCTTTCTCAAAGCCACCTCCTAGAAAGCCATGCTTCTCATCTCACGGTTATCGACGTCCCCGCCTGTACCGTCCAATCACCAAACACCGTCGATGTTAATTTTGCGTTTCTTATCTCTAAAAATATCCTCGCCGGAGGCACCCGCACGCCCCTAGGCGTGCTCAAATAAGAAAAGGGCCGCTCGTAAGAGCAGCCCTTTGCAATAAATTTTGAAGCAGATTAACGCTTGGAGAACTGGAAGCTACGGCGCGCTTTACGCTTACCTGGCTTCTTACGTTCCACAACGCGGCTGTCGCGTGTGATAAAGCCAGCTGCTTTCAAAGCACCGCGCAAGGAGGGATCATAAAGCTGCAAAGCTTTAGAGATACCATGCTTCACCGCGCCCGCTTGACCGGACAGACCGCCACCTTTGACCGTCGCCATGACGTCGAACTGATCTTCAACGCCTGCAACTGTGAACGGCTGACGCAGGATCATTTGCAAAACTGGACGCGCGAAATAAGCAGCCATTTCTTTACCGTTCACGACAACTTTGCCGGAACCTGGCTTGATCCAAACGCGCGCAATCGCGTCTTTACGCTTGCCTGTCGCATAGGAACGACCGAGCTCATCACGTACCGCTTCGCGCAAAGGAACAGTTTCAATAACCGCTGCTTCAACGCCTTCGGCAACTGCGCCGAGCTCTTCGAGAGAATTTACTTGATCAGCCATGATTATACCCGTGTGTTCTTGGAGTTCATGGACTTCACATCCACAACTTCTGGGTTTTGTGCTTCATGCGGGTGCTCTGCACCAGCGTATACACGCAGGTTCGTCATTTGCTGGCGGGACAAAGGACCGCCTGGCAGCATGCGCTGAACCGCTTTGGTCATCACGCGCTCTGGGTAATCTCCCTCGAGCAATTGACCTGCCGTGCGGAACTTGATGCCGCCTGGGTGGCCCGTGTGCCAGTAATATTTCTTGTCCGTGCGCTTCTTGCCGGTCATCTGCACTTTTTCAGCGTTGATGATGATAACGTTGTCGCCCATATCCATGTGCGGCGTGAATGTGGCTTTATGCTTGCCACGCAAGCGCATCGCAACGATCGAAGCGAGACGGCCCAAAACAACGCCTTCAGCGTCGATAATGATCCATTTCTTTTCGATGTCTGCTGGCTTTGCAGAGTAAGTTTTCATCGACATATACCTTATAGGTCTTTTTTAATCACGTGACGCAGCGATGGCCGCGTCGGATAGAGGCGTTATAAGCACTCGAAGTTTCACGTCAAGCCACCTTTATGTGATATAATACAATGAAAACAATATCTTACAAATTAGGTAAAATAATACCCCACTAAACGCTGATCCGTTCTGGAGGAGAATCCAGTAAATTCCTCAACCGCAGCATCGCGCTTTCAAAATGATCATGCGCGATTTGGGCATTTATTGCGATACGCACCGCATGAGGGGCGCGCGCCTCGCGCCCTGCAAAATCTTCTGCGGGGCGAATTTGCACCTTCTCGCTTTCAGCTGCTTGGCAAAAGGCTGAAGCGCGCCATCCTTCGGGAAGCTTTAACCACACAAAAGGTACATCCTCGTTCCATGTTAAGTCATAACACCCCAAGGCATTCACACAGGTCTGCACATATTTTCCAAAAACCTCGTTCACCTTTGTGGCATATTCAGCGGCTTGCGGATCGGCCAAAAGACGTTCTGCTAGATCTGCCAAAGGGGTCGCGAGACCGAAGAATCCATGCTCAGCAGAGCGACGCAATGCAGGAACACTTGGTTTCGGGGCGACCACAAAGCCAATGCGCAAGGCGGGAGTTAAGGTTTTCGAGATTGAGGAAACATACCAGCCTCGCTCTGGTGCGAGCATACGATAGCTCGGCGCACGCGAAGCGCCCATGCGGTAGCAATCATCCTCGATGATCTGGATATCATGGGCTCTGGCGACCTCGACTATCTCTTCGCGCCGCTCAACGGGTGTAAACAGACCCGTCGGATTATGGACCTCCGGCGACGTACAAATGGCCTGAACATCGTGGGATTTGGCAATGGCGGCAATCGCTTCGGGGATCATGCCGTGTGCATCCATTGGGACCGCAATCACTTCAGCGCGCAACAAGGCTGCCGCGCGTCGAAATCCAGAATAAGACAGCTCTTCCACCAAAATTACTGGTGTTGGACCGCTTAGAATGGACTGCAGCGCAAGGCTCACCCCATTCTGTCCACCATGCGATAAAACAATGTCTTGCTCATCAATGGCCCCTAAAGGAGTGCCTTGCAGCCAATGCAGCGTCGCCTCGCGCGCTGGCTGAAATTTTGTGCGATTGGGATAATGCATCACGCCCGACCTCGGGTTGGCTGCCACTTGCCCCATCAAGTGTTGAATCAAAGCCCTTTGCCCGACATCCGGCAACTGTGGCGAGGTTAAGCGCACTACATCCGGCCGCTCCTCTGCGGTGTCGGAATGCGTGACTATATTTGTGATGTGATCAGCGGCGACCACCGACTCAGTCTTTGCTTTGGCGGGTGCCACGAAAGTTCCGCGACCTACGGCGGCTTCCAAAGTGCCCTCATCTGTTAGCAAAGTGTAGGCGCGCGCAACTGTTCCAGGCGTAATTTTCAAATCCCATGCAAGATCGCGAACAGGCGGTAATTTTTGCCCAACGATTAACGCCTTGTCACGAATAGCATGTCGGATTGCCTCTGCGAGCGCTTTGTATTTAGGACCTTCACGGTTCTCAATGCTGGAGAGCCAAATTGTATTCATTACAATCTTTCTGTGGACGTACAATAAATCACTTTGTATTTAATTTTTAGATGCAATGTATTATTGTGTCAATACAATTTAAGGAGTGTTCTATGTTACAATCTCGCGCTCTGATCTCAGCAGATCTCGCCTTTCTGGATCAACACCGCCCTATGCCACTTTTGGCGACGCTGGCGGTTCGTGTTGCGGTGACAAGCTCCAAATGGGCCACGCGTTATCGAACACGCCTTGCTCTTGAAGATCTTGACGCTCACCTGTTGCGCGATATCGGCGTTACACAAGAGACAGCAAGTATCGAAGCGAATAAGAGGTTCTGGCGCGCCTAATCACGCGGTATGGACTGTTCCCAAGTTTCACGAACCTCTTACTTCGGCGGCTTTCATGTATGTCATGGGCCGCCGCTTTTTATGCGCGCTTGTGTTCGCGCCAGATGATCAAAACACCAGCGCCCACAATCAACAAGACGCCAGGGAATAACTTATCTAACGGCGCTTCTCCAAACAGGAGCCAGCCAAAAAGGCCCGCAGTCAAAATGCCGAAATACCAGAACGGAGCCAAGACCGACGGGCTGGCAATGCGGAACGCGATCATCATCAGTAAAACGCCGATCCCGCCTATCGTCGACATAAGTAGGATCAGGCCCGCGTCGGCCCAGCTGTGGACGCCTGAAAACTCAGCTGTGAAAGTAGCAAGAATGATGGCTCCTATGATTGAACCGATAGAGGAATATAGATATAGCAGGGCATTAGATGTGTCATCCGAGAACTTTCGCACACTCACCATTGCAAAAGCGTAGCAGGCTGCTGCCCCCACGGGCAGGATCGCGACCAAGCTGAATGCATCAGATCCAGGCCGCAAGATCCAAACGACCCCAGCGAAGCCGATGAACAAGGCCACAATCCGCCAGATCCCCACCTTTTCGCCTAAATAGAGTACCGACAGAATGACCACGAAGAACGCGTTTGTTTGTCCCAATGTGGCAACTGTCGCGAGTTCTAGTTGTGCAAGTGCCGAATAGAAGAAAAGTTGCGCCACAGCCACCACAACACCGCGCCCAATCGCGAGTTTTGGGTTCTCAACTTTGAATGAACTTGCCTTAAAACGCAGCTCTCCCGTCCAGATCAACAAAGCTAGTGATGGAATGATGCCAAACACGTTGCGATAGGCAGAAAGTTCTTGGGCGTTGTAGCTTGTGCTTAGAATGCGCACCAAGATCGACATGACGTCAAAGCAAAGAATGGTAAGCAACAAAAGCCCTATCGCTTTGAAGCTCAACTGAGCGGTTTTAGCGCTCATCTTGGCGGGATCGCATAGGTCAAGGAAGCTCTTGCGACAGGGTCTGCCTTGCCAACAGATTGTATCAATACATCTCCAACGGCAAGGGATCTCCCCAGCTTATGCAGGCGCGCTTTTGCGATCAAATCAACGCCAGCTACGGGCTTTCGCATGAAATCAATGGAGCAATTGGTGGTGACCGCAAGCGTTACAGGTCCGATCATCGCCAAAACCGCAAGGTACATTGATACATCTGCCAGTGCGAACATGGTTGGACCACTGATTGTACCCCCTGGACGCAAATGTTCCTCCGCGACAGGCATACGCACGCTTACTTCCATCGGTTTGACGTCTTCCACGACGAAATCACCCGCCACCTGCGAAAACTCTGTACGCATTAATGCGTTTAATCCATCTGCATCCAATTTGAGGTCCATGGCTTTTCTCCCGCGCTTCTTGCTTCTAGAGTTTCAGCAACAACAGGATGGAGAGCAAGATGGCAATTCTAGAACGTCGCGGCACAGGTGCGGTTGCGCATCTTCATATGAATGCACCTGGGAGGCTGAACGCGCTCTCTGATGAAATGATCGCAGCGCTACAATCACAGTTTCTCGAGTTGCGCGAAACCGCCTCTGTGCGCGCGATCATCTTATCCGGCGCTGGCAAAGCCTTTTGTGCAGGACACGATCTGAAGCAAATGACGTCTGGGCGTCAAAATGCGGATGGCGGCAAGGCGTATTTCAAAGATCTCTTTGATCGATGCGCCACCATGATGCAAAGCATCCGGGCCCTGCCCCAACCTGTTATCGCGCAAGTGCATGGCATCGCGACCGCCGCGGGCTGCCAGATGGTGGCAAGTTGCGATCTTGCCGTTGCGGCGCAAGGCACGCGCTTTGGCGTGAATGGCGTGAATATCGGCTTGTTTTGTTCGACCCCAATGGTTGCATTGTCGCGCAATATCCCTCGAAAACAGGCGTTTGAGATGCTTACAACTGGCGAATTTATCGATGCGGATCGTGCCGAGCATTTAGGTTTGATTAACCGTGTAGTTGCGGCTGATACTCTGGCAAGTGAAACCCGAGATATGGCTGAAATCATCGCGACCAAGCTTGGGGCGGCAGTGAAAATTGGAAAATCAGCATTCTACGAGCAGATCGACATGTCATTGGCCGAGGCCTATGACTTTACGGGCGACGTCATGGTAGAAAACATGCTTTATCGCGATACAAAGGAAGGGATTGCTGCGTTTTTGGACAAGCGACCGCCAGATTGGACGCAAGATTAGGCGCGAAAAAAATCGGTGGGCATTTGCAGCTTCTATAGCGCGATTTGCTACAAAGTGGTGGCGATTGTGTCGGCGTCCTTTATCGCAGGCGAAGGGGCTTCCGCGTATCGAGACCGCATTAACCCTAATATTTGTTTGTTTTATTGTGTCGTTTTACATCGATGTTTCCAAAGCTGTACCGCAGTGTTTCCAATTCATCATTTGCCTGGGCCAACGGTTATCCAGACCCTGATCGCAGACGCGTGATATTTGCCGCGTTAGATGCTTCGAGTTTCAGGAGTTTTTCAAATGCGCTATTTTCTTGGGTCCCTCCTGTTGTTTAGCAGTACGAGCATTGTAACGGCATCCGAACGGCCAAACCGTGTTATGCCGTCGGAATTCTCCACGCCATATACGGAGATCGTCGCACTCGGGAGTCAATTGTTCTTTGATCCGGTGCTGTCTGGAAATGACAATATCGCCTGCGCAAGATGCCATCATCCTGCTCTGAGATCCGGTGATGCAATGTCTTTGTCGATTGGTTAAGGGCGGTTAGGCTTAGGTCGTCTTCGCGAAGTAGTGAATGGCAATGCTCCAAAAGCACGCATCTCGCGCAATGCCCTTGCTCTGTTCAATTTAGGTGCACGCGAATTTTCCGTGATGTTCCATGACGGTCGCGTTCATTTAAACCGAGAGCCGATGTACGGCGTCGCAATGCCTGACGACCGCACGTTGGAGCGGACCGTTCCAACTGCCTTTGCTGCGCAAAACATTCTCCCGATCCTCAGCTAGGACGAAATGGCGGGGTACCCTGGTGAAAACCTGATCGCGGACGCCATTGGTGCCGAAATAATTCATGGCCCGAACGACGCATGGCAGAAAATCACTGTAAACGTTGAATCGATTAACGAATATCGGATGACCTTTGACTGGATCATTGGCAAAGACCGGACGCTGCATAACACTGACATAGGCGATACTCTGTCGCAGTTAATTACCTATAAATTTCGCGCCACTGACAGTCCGTTTGATAAATATTTCAATGGCAAAGAAGACGCGCTGAGCATTGATGAGACGGCCGGAATAGCAATATTCATGGCAAGGTTACCGGCGCTTCATGCCATGAAGGCAAGTTCCAAACCGATCATTATTTCCGCGCTATCGGCCTTCCGCAATTCGGGCTTGGCAAAGACGACGCCTATGCGGATGCGGGTCGCGGCATAATTTCCGGCGTTGAGGACGACAAGTTCCGTTTGCGCACCCCTAGCCTGCGCAATGTGACACTAAGCGCACCCTACGGTCACAATGGCGCATATACAGACTTAGTGTCGATGGTGCACCACCACCTCGACCCATTTGAGGGTCGGCAACTATGACCGCCGTCAAGCCGCGCTTCACGACTTAGGCGAATCCACTAAAGACTGGGAACCGATGGATAATCTTGCAGAAGTGCTGCGCATTTAGAGAGCCGCTGAAATCGAACCTGTCGAGCTGCGTGATATCGAAATTGATCAACTCATGAGCTTCCTCCGTACGCTTGAAGATCCAATTAGCCGTCATGGCCGATTAGGCGTTCCAGTTCGCATGCCCTCTGATCTGCCCCTCGATACGATATAAGACCCTAGTTAAAAGTTTGCTAATTGCCGCGCGCTGACCTACATGCGCGGCATGGATAAAACTCTACATATTATCGGCGGCGGGCTCGCTGGATCCGAAGCAGCATGGCAAGCGGCCAATTTGGGCGTCAACGTCGTCATTCATGAGATGCGCCCGAAGGTTGAAACCTTTGCACATAAGTCGGGCGACCTTGCTGAAATGGTGTGTTCCAATTCATTCCGCTCGGACGATCACGAACAAAACGCAGTCGGGTTGCTGCATTGGGAAATGCGGCAAGCGGGCGGTTTGATTATGGAAATGGCGGGTGAACATCGTCTTCCTGCGGGCGGTGCTTTGGCTGTGGATCGTGAAGCCTTCGCTGCTGGTGTTACAGAGAAAATCAATAATCATGATTTAATAACTGTTGATTATGAGGAAATTACAGAGCTTCCTTCAAGCGGTCATTGGATCATTGCGACGGGTCCTTTGACCTCGTCCCATCTTGGTGAATCCATCGCCGCGGAGACCGGCCAAGACGCTTTAGCCTTCTTCGATGCGATCGCCCCGATCATTTACGCCGACAGCATCGACATGAGTAAAGCTTGGATGCAATCGCGTTACGACAAAGGTGAAACCGAGGAAGAGCGCACAGCCTACCTCAATTGCCCAATGGACAAAGAGCAATACGAAGGGTTCATTAACGCCTTGTTAACAGCGGATAAGGCCGAGTTTCACGAAGGCGAAACCGCGAAATACTTCGACGGCTGCCTACCGATAGAGGTCATGGCCGAACGTGGTCGCGAAACGCTGCGGTTTGGCCCGATGAAGCCTGTTGGCCTTACCAACCCGCATCAACCAGACGTGAAAGCCTATGCCGTAGTACAATTGCGCCGCGACAATGCGCTTGGCACACTCTATAATATCGTCGGCTTCCAAACGAAAATGAGATACGGCGCGCAAGCTGATGTTTTCAAATCCATTCCCGGACTTGAGAATGCGAGTTTTGCACGTCTTGGTGGTATCCACCGCAATACATTCCTGAACTCGCCGACCTTGTTAGACAGTCAAATGCGCCTAAAATCAAAGCCGCACATCCGCTTTGCGGGTCAGATCACAGGTGTTGAGGGGTACGTTGAAAGTGCTTCGATGGGCTTGCTCGCAGGTCGACTTGCCGCCGCAGAGATCAAGGGAACACCGCTCTCTGAACTGCCGCAAGACACAGCCACAGGCGCTTTAGTACATCACATAACGGGTGGTGCTGAGGCGAAGACGTTCCAGCCGATGAATGTGAATTTCGGACTGTTTCGCCCCGTAGAAGGCCTCAAAGGCGGACGGCGTGGTCGCACGGATCGTTACAAAGCCTACACAGATCGCGCAAAGGCGGCTTGGACTGAGTGGTTGCAGGGACAAGGCTAGACAGGGTTGAACCCGCCCGCTAGCGTATTTTTATGACAGAAAATTTTCTCGACAAAGCCTACGGCGTCACTGGCACGCAAGCCACGCGCGAGCTTTATGCCAAGTGGGCAAAGAGTTACGAGGCAGAAACGGGTCAAAATGGCTATGTGACCCCTGCTCGCTGTGCGAATGCCCTCAAAGCCGTGACCGTTGATTTTTCCCAACCGATCTTGGACTTTGGTTGTGGCACGGGCTTGTCTGGTTTAGCGCTGTCTCTTGCAGGCTTTAGTACGATAGATGGCATGGATATGACGCAGGAAATGCTTGATCTTGCAGCAGAAAAAAACCTGTACAGAAGCCTGAACCTGTCCGAGCCTGATCAACCCTTTCCTGTGAAAAAAAGCGCTTACTCGGCGATTTGCGCGATCGGCGTGATCGGCGCTGGTGCGGCACCTGTTGAGGTTTTTGATATGTTGCTCGAAGCGCTCGATCCAGGTGGAAAATTTGTTCTCTCTTACAATGATCACACGCTAGAAGATCCGGTGTTTTACGCGCGTATCAACGACGCCATTTCTGAAGGGAGTGCGCAGCTCTTGTCAGAAGAATACGGTGATCATTTGCCAGGTCGGAACATGAAATCTAGCGTTTATGTACTTGATAAAAAGTGATTTTTCGAACACGATTTGCACCTAGCCCAACAGGTCCACTACATTTGGGCCATGCGTACTCAGCCCTTCTTGCACATGATCAAGCGCGTGCAAACAATGGTTTTTTCCATCTGCGCATGGATGACATTGATCAGAGCCGCGCGCGCGCGCATTGGGTCGATCAGATTGTGGAAGATCTGACGTGGTTGGGGGTGACGTGGTATGGTCCAATTTGGTCCCAGAACGCGCGTTCTAAGCAGTATCGCAATGCTTTGCAGCGTTTGTGGGATTTAGGTTTGCTCTATTCGTGCACGTGCACGCGAAAAGATATCAAAGAGGCCGCGAATGCTCCGCAAGAAGGCGCGCCTTTGATCGGGCCTGACGGTTTAGTCTATCCGGGAACGTGTCGAGCAGAGCTATTTGGCAGCTTGCCAGAACACACTGTTCTACGTCTTAACATCTATAAATCGCTCAAGCTTTTTGGAATCGACGAAATCAGTTTCCTGGATGGTATACAGCATCACACTAAGTCAGCAGATCAAATAACATCTGAAATTGGCGATATCGTCGTGGCGCGCAAGGATATGGCCGCATCCTACCATCTTTCGATTGTCGTGGATGATGCCGACCAAAAGATAACCCAGATCATTCGTGGTGAGGACCTTCGAGAGGCCACTTTCATCCATATTTTGTTGCAAAAGATTTTGGGGTTTGCGACCCCCATCTATCAACATCATAGGTTAATCCGCGACGATGCTGGCAAAAGGCTTGCTAAGCGGGACGATGCGCGCGCTATCGCTAAATACCGCGAGGATGGGATATCGCCAATGGATGTTAAGCGAATGGTTGGACTGTGAACTCGCTATTCAGGAGACATCAATTCAATCTCAGAACCTTCTGAAACTGAAGTATAAAAACAACTTCTTCGGTTGGTGTGACATGCTGGCCCTGTCTGTTTCACAAGCGCCAACAGGCAGTCCTTGTCGCAATCCATGCGCAGATCAATCAGCTGCTGCACGTTGCCTGATGTTTCGCCTTTGACCCAGAACGATTGACGGGAGCGCGACCAGTAAGTAACTTTGCGGGTGTCTATTGTGCGTTGTACCGCCTCTTCGTTCATCCAAGCCATCATTAGGACTTCGCCAGTCGCCTCGGACTGTGCGATCACTGGAATAAGGCCGGATTCATTGAACGCCAGCGTTGCGGGATTAAAAATCATCATGCTACTCCTTTGAAAACTGCGGCTCCTCGCCTAAATGACCTTTAACGAAACACGGCGAAAGCGCACAAACACATGTCAGGCAAAACTGATCTTATCAAGCTCTATTCGGGCAAAATTCTAGCGCTTGCCGCCGATATTCCCCATGCGGAACGGTTGGGGACAGCGCAAGCCAGCGTCAAGAAGCGCTCGCCCCTCTGCGGCTCGATGGTAACTGTTGATTTAGATCTGAAAGATGGCGTGATCAGCGCATTCGGGCAAGATGTCAAAGCCTGTGCGCTTGGACAGGCATCGGCATCCGTTGTTGGGGGTGCAATTCTTGGCACGACACCTGAACAATTATTGAGCGCACGCGATCAATTGCGCGCACTTTTAAAAGGGAACGGAGTCGTGCCCGACAGTCCTTTCCAAGGGTTTGAAGTCTTTCTGCCCGCCTCTGCTTATAAAAACCGGCACGCGTCGATCCTGTTGTCGATCGAGGCCGCATGTGAGGCGATTGACCTTATCCAAGCATAAAAAAACGCCGCACATCCGGGGAAGGATGGCGGCGCAAAGTAGGTGTTTTCGTGTAGGATCCGATACTCGCCGTGTAAGAGCCAGGCAAAGCTCTGAATGTTAACACTCTCGTTGGGACAGGACGTGTTAGATGCATCTAAGTTGGGACAGGATGCGCGGCGGTCGGCACGAAATCACGAGGCAAAAAGTTAAACAAAACCGGGAATGTGCAGGGCTGCGACGAAAATCGTCATCAAAGACACTGCCCCGATCGCATCTTGCACCAAAGTGCGGTCTGCGCGGGCGATGACTGCTTTGATTTGATCCATCATTGTATGACTCCTGCTCGAACTTGATATTTTTTGTTGCCTCTTTGTTCTCATTTCTTAAAGTATATGTAAAGAACAAAGTGGAACATTTGAGAACATTTTGTTTATATTTTTCTAACCTACTGATATTAAACGGATTGCTTGATCTTGTTCCATCAACCAAAGAAGAACACGCGCGGCCTTTCCGCGCGCGGATGTGAGTTTAGGGTCATCATGCAGCAATTTACGCGCATCGCTTTGGGCCACATCCATCAAGGCGGTTTGGCTCTCTAAATCAGCGACGCGAAACCGCGGCAGCCCAGATTGTGCAGTGCCAATCAAATCCCCCGCGCCGCGCATTTGCAGATCGGTCTCAGAAATTTGGAAGCCATCTTCGGTTTCACGCAAAACGGTCAAGCGTTTCTGCCCGTTCTCCGACAAAGGCGCTTTGTACATCAGCAAACAGGTCGAAGCCGCGGAGCCACGTCCGACCCGTCCGCGCAATTGATGCAATTGTGCGAGACCAAAGCTTTCTGCGCGCTCAATTACCATGATGGTCGCGTTGGGCACATTCACACCCACCTCAATCACAGTTGTTGCGACTAGAACCTGCACGCGTCCCGCCACAAAATCCGCCATCGCGGCATCTTTTTCTGAGGGCGGCATTTGCCCGTGCACCAGTCGAACAACGTCGTCGCCCAATAGTGCGCGCAGGGTTTTGAAGCGCTCTTCGGCCGCGATTAAATCAGACACTTCGCTTTCACCGACCAGTGGACAGACCCAATAGGCTTGACGGCCTTCGTTGATTGCACCGCGTAGATGGCTTACCACTTCGTTAACGCGCTCGTCTGAGATCAGCGCGGTCTTGATTGGCTGACGCCCTGCCGGTTTCTCATCAAGGACCGACACATCCATGTCTCCATATTGCGCCAACGCAAGACTGCGCGGGATCGGCGTCGCGGTCATCACCAAGACATCAGCATTTTCGCCCTTGCGCCCGAGTTCTAACCTTTGGCGCACGCCAAAACGGTGCTGCTCATCAACAATCGCGAGGCGTAGGTCCGAAAATTCAACGTCCTTTTGGAACACCGCATGGGTGCCAACAAGGATCTGTATCTTCTTTTCTTTCAACGCAGAAAGTTTTGCTTCGCGCTCCCGTCCCTTGTCGCGCCCCGTCAGCAATTCTAAGACCACGCCTGCGCTTTCGGCCAAAGGCTGCAGACCTTCTAAGTGTTGGCGCGCCAAAATTTCGGTCGGGGCCATCATCACGCCCTGCCCGCCTGCTTCAACTACCGCGAGCAATGCCATGAACGCGACAAGCGTTTTGCCAGAGCCAACATCCCCTTGCAGCAAACGGTTCATGCGCTGCGGGCTGGCCAGATCAGCGGTGATCTCATCAATCGCGCGAAGCTGCGCACCCGTGGGTTTGTACGGCAATCCGCTTAACACTTGGTTACGCAAAGTGCCTGAACCATGGCTTTCAACCCCCGGTGCACGGCGCCGGTTTGCCCGTGCCAGCCCTAGTGTGAGCTGGTGCGCCATGAATTCATCATAGGCCAAACGTTCGCGCGCAGGCACTGTTTGGGCCAGATCACCTATCGATTTCGGCGCATGAACCGTTTTGATCGCTGCCTGCCAATCTGGCCATTTCTTCAGGTCTTTCTGGGTCGAATCAATCCACTCGTCGAGCTGAGGAACACGTTCTAAAGCGCTTGCCATGGATTTGCTCAAGGGCTTTTGCGTCACGCCTGCGGTCAAAGGGTAAACGGGCTCAAAGCTTGGAATTTGCTCTGCATCCTCGACCCGAACCGTGTGATCTGGATGCACCATTTGGGCAAGGCCGTCGAACAATTCGACCTTGCCCGAGACGACGCGACGTTGGCCTGTTGGCAGGAGTTTGGACAAGTAATCACCGCGTGCGTGGAAAAATACCAATTGAAACGCAATTTGTGAGTCGATGACATCAATTCGATATGCACCGCCTTTGTTGCGTGGGGGGCGATGCTGACCAACTTCAACTTCAACCGTGAGCGTTGCGGGCAAATCGGCCCCCTGCACTGTCTCTTTTAAGGTTCGATCAATTCCAGAAAAAGGAAGCAAAAACAGTAGATCACGCGGCTTTTCGACACCAAGGCCGCCCATGTTTTGGGCTGTCTTTGGGCCGACACCTTCAAGGCTTGTGAGTGCTGCGAAAAGCGGGAAAAGAACTTCGGGGCGCGCGCTCATAGATCTTCGATCAGCGCCAGCCAGCTGTCTTCATCCAGCGTTTCGATGTCAAGTTCTGCCGCTTTTTTCGCTTTTGACCCAGCGCCCGGCCCTGCGATCAAAATATCGGTTTTGGCAGAGACCGAGCCAGAGACTTTTGCGCCAAGCGCCTCTGCGCGGGCTTTCGCCTCCGCTCGGGTCATTTTTTCCAGAGTGCCGGAAAAAACCACCACTTTGCCTGTGACAGGGCTATCTGTGTCGGGCTTTTCGGCATCGATGATGGTCAATTCATCTGTCAGTCGTGTGATAGAGGCGCGTTCACCCGGCTGTTTGAACGCGGTAACGAGCGAACTTGCCATAATCTCGCCAACACCATCGATGGACATCAATCTATCCCAAGCGTCGCCCACTTGATCCGAAGCGGCATCCATCGCATCGACAAAAACCGCCCAAGACCCGTAGTGCCGCGCTATTAAAGACGCGCTTTGCGCACCGACATGGCGCAAGCCAAGCGCGTAAAGGACCCGCGCGAAACTGATATTACGGCGTTCATCAATGGCGGCGAATAGTTTGTCCGCGCTTTTGGCACCCCAACCATCGCGGTTTTTGAGCTTGCTCAATTGTTGCGCATCACGGGTTTTGAGCGTGAAGATATCTGCAGGTTCGCGAATGGGAAGCGTTGGATCATGATAAAACATCTCCACCTGTTTTGCGCCAAGGCCTTCAATGTCGAAAGCTCCGCGTGACACGAAATGCTTCATTTTTTCCACCGCTTGCGCCGGACAGATAAGCCCACCTGAACAACGTCGCACGGCGTCGCCCACATCACGCAGAGCAGCGCTTTGGCACTCAGGACAGATCTTTGGAAATTCAAACGGAGAACTGTCGCTAGGACGTTTACTTAGATCTACATCTTTAATTTTCGGAATAACGTCCCCAGCGCGGTAGATCTGCACCCAATCGCCGACCCGAATATCGCGCCCGCCACGGATCAGCTCACCAGAATTGTCACGCCCTTCGATATAGTCTTCATTGTGAAGCGTGGCATTAGAGACAACGACGCCACCGACAGTTACGGGAGACAAACGCGCGACCGGACTTAAGGCCCCAGTTCTGCCGACCTGAATATCAATGGCCTCAAGTCGGGTCCAAGCAAGTTCGGCAGGGAACTTGTGCGCAATCGCCCAACGCGGCGTGGTTGAGCGAAAGCCAAGACGGGATTGGTAAGCGAGATCATCGACTTTATAAACGACGCCATCAATGTCATAGCCAAGCGCTGCGCGCTGTTGCTCAATTTGTTGATAATGCTTGATTAGGTCAACGACGTTTTCAAAGCGTTGGGTCAAAGGGTTGGTCTGAAAGCCAAGGATCTTTAGCCGTGCAATCGCGCCATGTTGGGTGTTTGCCAAAGGGTCGGACAAGACGCCCCAAGCGTATGCGAAAAACCGCAGCGGACGTGATTTAGTGATTTCACTATCTAACTGGCGAAGAGATCCAGCGGCCGCGTTGCGAGGGTTCGCGAAGGTTTTGCTGCCGCGTTCGACTTGCCGGGCATTTAGGGCGTCAAAGTCAGCATGGGTCATATACACTTCGCCACGCACTTCGATAACCTCGGGCGCATTTTCAAGATTTTTTGGCACGTCAGCGATTGTGAGGGCATTTGCTAAAACATCTTCGCCAGTTGTCCCATCGCCGCGCGTCGCGGCTTGGATCAATGTTCCGTTTTCGTAGCGCAAGGACAGGGAAAGACCATCGATCTTTGGTTCTGCTGTGAACGCAAGTGGCCTGTCATTACTCAAGCCTAGATATTTACGGATGCCTTGGGTGAAATCAGCAACATCTTCGTCCGTAAACGCGTTTCCAAGCGACATCATGCGTTGCGCGTGCGTGATCTTGCCGAAACCGTCCTGTACAGGGGCACCGACTTGCTTACTTGGGCTATCTTCGCGAACTAGGGTTGGAAAATGGTCTTCTATCGCTGCATTGCGCTGCTTTAGTGCGTCATAGTTGGCGTCACTCAGGTCGGGATTATCTTTGCCATGGTACGCAACATTTGCAGTATTCAGCGCCTTGGAAAGTGCTGCGAGTTCAGCGCGTGCTTCCTCTACGCTCAACTCTGTGATGTCAGTCTTTGCCATGCACGCCTCCCTAACGCTTGGGGTAGTGATAGGGGGGCAAAAGCGGCGCGTCCATAGCAACGCGGCATTGGCAAAGATAGAATTTCGTAAAGTCGGACTTAACCGGCAACAGCCAATTGAGGTGCAGGTTCTTCCATATCCACCGGGTCGCGCAAGACATAACCACGGCCCCAGACCGTTTCGATATAGCTGTCTTCACCTGTCGCTTCACAAAGTTTCTTGCGCAGTTTGCAAATAAACACGTCGATGATCTTGAGTTCAGGCTCATCCATGCCGCCATAAAGGTGGTTTAGGAACATTTCTTTGGTCAAGGTGGTTCCTTTGCGCAAGGATAACAGCTCAAGCATCTGATATTCCTTGCCCGTCAAATGAACCGTTGCATTCTCAACTTCGACCGTTTTCGCGTCAAGATTCACGGCAATTTTACCTGTGTGAATGATCGATTGCGAATGTCCTTTTGAACGGCGGATAATCGCGTGGATTCGTGCAATCAGCTCGTCACGGTGGAATGGCTTGGTCAAATAATCATCAGCACCAAAACCGAATCCTTTAATCTTGCTTTCCGTGTCGTCAGAACCCGACAAGATCAAGATTGGTGTTTCAATCCGCGCAAGCCGGAGTTGGCGCAGCACCTCGTGACCATTCATGTCCGGCAGATTGAGATCCAGAAGGATCAAATCGTAATCATAAAGTTTTGCCAGATCGATCCCTTCTTCACCAAACGATGTCGTGTAGACGTTCAGGTTGGCATGGGTCAGCATCATATCGATGCTCTTTGACGTTGTTGGATCGTCCTCAACCAAGAGTACGCGCATAGGAATCACTCCGTTTAAACTTTGCTTCAAATGCAAGATGCTCGAAAATAGTTAATCCAACGTTACTATAGGTTAAGAAACGATAACAAAATCAATCTAAGGTTGTCTATAGACCTGCGCGCAGGTTGCTTTCAGCGCATTCTCTCCATGTTTTGCAACAGCTTGCACCCAATGCGTGAACTCTTCCTCGCTCAAAGAATAACGTTCCAGCGCCTCATCTTTCGAGATCAAACCGTAATTTACGCCCCGCACAACTGCCGCTTTTCGTGATGCGACCCACCGACGAGTCGTGTCCGCGGGGAGGTCTGCGCGGCTCATGACCTTACCATCTGGCAGTGTCACCGCGCGCGGTCCGTCTACTTTCTTGAGATACATTTCATCGCCTCATGTCTGCTCTCGCCTTTCTGCGTTCAATCTCTTAAAGCGAGGTGAAGCCTGCCCTTGAGAGTAGTTAGGATTTTCCTATATTTCTTTAAGGTCTGCTAAGGAGTTGCCGATATGGCGCTGGACACTGCGACAAAATTGAACAGCCTCGGGTTTGCCAAAGCCCCATCAGATACCCGCGTTGTCGTGGCGATGTCTGGCGGTGTGGATAGTTCTGTGGTTGCGGCGCAATTGGCATCCGAGGGCTATGACGTGGTCGGTGTAACGCTGCAGCTTTATGATCATGGTGCGGCTTTGGCCAAGAAGGGTGCGTGCTGTGCAGGCCTCGATATCCATGATGCGCGCCGCGTGGCCGAGGAAATGGGCTTTCCCCATTACGTTCTGGACTATGAGAACGTGTTTAAAGATGCGGTGATTGACGAGTTCGCAGATAGTTATTTGGCTGGTGCGACCCCTGTGCCGTGCATTCGTTGCAATGAGCGGGTGAAATTCAAAGACCTTCTGGAAACTGCCAAGGACCTCGATGCGGATTGCATGGCGACGGGCCACTATATCCAGCGCAAGATGGGACCTGAAAAGGCTGAACTTCATGCCGCAGCGGACGGCGCGCGTGATCAGAGTTATTTTCTCTTTTCCACCAAGCAAGAACAGCTTGATTTCCTGCGGTTCCCGTTGGGCCACCTGCCATCTAAGGATGCAACACGTGAACTCGCCGCAAAGTTTGGGCTAAGCGTGGCGGATAAGCCTGACAGTCAGGATATTTGTTTTGTGCCAAACGGCAATTACGCAGCGGTGATTGAAAAACTGCGTCCCGGTGCCGCCGAAGCGGGCGATATTGTCGACACAGAGGGCAACGTCCTAGGCAAGCACGAGGGCGTTATTCACTACACCATTGGCCAACGTCGCGGCCTTGGTATCGGTGGTTTGGAAACGCCGCTTTACGTGGTGCGGCTGGATGTCGATCTAAAACATGTGATCGTTGGGCCGAAAGAGCTGCTCAGCACGCGCACCATTCCAGTGCGCGAAATCAATTGGCTAGGGGATGCGCCGCTTAGCTCTAAAGAGGAATGGCATGTCTTGGTGCGCGTGCGATCCACCCGTCCGCCGCGCCCTGCGATCATTCGCCCGATTTCTGATGTGGAAGCAACGGTTGAGCTGTTAACCCCAGAGGACGGCGTGTCACCGGGGCAAGCTTGCGTGTTCTATGACACTGACAGCACGCGCATCTTTGGCGGCGGTTGGATCTGGCGCGGCTATTAAGATGATTCCTTTCTCGCTGCTTGATCTTTCGCCCATTCCCGAAGGCCAAACTGCACGACATGCGATTGAAAATACAGTTGAGCTCGCCCAAGCAGCAGAGTGCGCGGGCTATACGCGATACTGGCTGGCGGAACATCACAACATGCCCGGCATTGCAAGTGCTGCAACCGCCCTCGTCATCGCGCAAGTTGCGGCGGCCACGACATCACTGCGAGTCGGTGCAGGTGGGATCATGCTGCCAAATCACGCCCCTTTGGTGATTGCAGAACAGTTCGGCACGCTCGCCATGCTTTATCCTGATCGCATCGATCTTGGCCTTGGTCGCGCACCGGGAAGTGACATGGCTACCGCGCGCGCACTACGCCGTCACATGGCTCCGGAGGATAGTTTTCCTCAGGATGTTCAAGAACTTATCGGCTTTCTTTCAAAAGGTGGTGGAGAGCATGGCGTGCAAGCCGTGCCTGGCCAAGGCACAGAAGTGCCCATCTGGATTCTTGGGTCCAGCCTGTTCGGTGCACAGCTAGCCGCGTATCTCGGCCTGCCTTACGCGTTTGCGTCCCATTTTGCGCCTGACATGTTAGGGCAAGCACTACATATCTACCGTGACACATTCCGACCCTCAAAGTATCTCGATGCACCGCATGCGATGCTTGCCTCTGGTGTGTGCGTGGCGCCAACTGACGAGGAAGCGCAGGTGCTGAGATCGTCGCAAATCTTAGCTTTCGCAAACTTGCGCACCGGCAATCCTGGCCCACTACCATGCCCCGTTGAGCGCGTGGAAGATCACGTGCCCCCTGTCGTTTTGCAGCAAGTGCAGCATGCTTTGTCGTGCTCTGCGACGGGTGCGCCCGAAACTGTGCAGGCTCGCTTAAGCGAAATTATCGCGCATTATCAACCTGATGAGATCATGCTGACAGGGGCGATTCATGATAACGGTGCGCGAATCCGCTCGTTCGAGCTGGCAGCAGAGGTCTTGACGGCCTTCTAAATGAAGTGCGCACCAAGCAATTGTGCCTTCCAGCACACACCTGCCCCTCAGTTTGGACATGAGGGGGAAAAAGGGCTGACCGCTGGTAAACCTTCGTGGCACATAGATCAGGCAACGTCCGTAAGAGGCGTATCCAAGGCCAGTGAGACAGCTAATCCGAATGACACCGAACACTGCGAAACCCGCGCTTGGCGCTTTGATCTACTTTGCAGCGGCATTTAGCCTTGCGACGTATTTCACGTTTGCGGCTGTTCAAGGCGACTACGGCGTGTTTCGCCGTGCGGAAATCGTTGTGTTAGCGCGGGATTTAGATGTGCAACTCAGCCAACTTAAGAGCGAAGTGGCAGAGATGGAAAATCTCACCAAACGCTTGTCAGACACCTACCTTGATCTCGACCTACTCGATCAACAGGCCCGAGATGTCCTTGGCCTGCTACGCGCTGACGAAATCGTTGTCCGTTAAGGCATGTCGCGTTAACCAATTCGTTACCCACATCATTGCACTCTGGCCAGTATGGTTTTCCTGCGTTAGACTATTGTTTAACGCTAAACCACTTGATGTTTCTGGGAGGATGCACCGCTTATGGCTGCGCGAAAAACGACCGCTAAATCCAATGTGTCTGCTAAAGATTTGTTGCAGCACTACAAAGACATGCTGCTCATCCGCCGCTTTGAAGAAAAGGCTGGCCAGCTCTATGGCATGGGTCTGATCGGAGGGTTTTGCCATCTCTACATTGGTCAAGAAGCTGTTGTTGTGGGCTTAGAGGCCGCCGCCGAAGAAGGCGACAAACGCATCACATCATATCGCGATCACGGTCATATGCTGGCCTGTGGCATGGATCCCAATGGCGTAATGGCCGAGTTAACGGGCCGCATTGATGGCTATTCCAAGGGTAAAGGTGGCTCCATGCATATGTTCTCGAAAGAGAAGCATTTCTATGGCGGTCACGGCATCGTTGCAGCGCAAGTACCGCTTGGTGCGGGTCTCGCCTTTGCAGACAAATATCAAGACAATGGCCGCGTAACCTTCACCTATTTTGGCGACGGCGCCGCGAACCAAGGTCAGGTCTACGAGACCTTCAATATGGCCGCAATTTGGGATCTCCCATGCATTTTTGTCATTGAAAACAATCAGTACGCTATGGGTACATCGCAAGATCGCTCCACTTCCACGCCTGATTTGCACACCCGCGGCGAAGCCTTTGGCATCCCCGGTGAAATCGTTGATGGCATGGACGTAATGGCCGTCAAAGAAGCTGGTGAGCGCGCAGTAAAACATTGCCGGTCTGGCAAAGGCCCTTACATCTTGGAAATCAAAACCTATCGTTATCGCGGTCACTCTATGTCGGACCCTGCCAAATATCGCACCCGCGAAGAAGTGCAGAAAATGCGCGACGAGCGTGACCCAATTGAGCAAGTCCGCGACGTTTTGCTGACAGGCAAACACGCGAGCGAGGATGATCTCAAAGCCATCGACAAAGAGATCAAGAAAGTGGTGAACGCCTCGGCGGAATTCGCCAAGGACAGCCCCTTGCCCGATGTATCGGAGCTTTGGACCGACATTTATGCAGAGGCGGAGGTGTAAATCATGGCCATCGAAATCCTAATGCCTGCCCTATCGCCCACCATGGAGGAAGGCACGCTCGCCAAATGGTTGGTAAAGGAAGGTGACACAGTTTCCTCAGGTGACATCATCGCTGAAATCGAAACCGACAAAGCCACGATGGAATTTGAAGCCGTCGATGAAGGCGTGATAGGGTCGATCCTTGTGCCAGAAGGCAGCGCTGGTGTAGCTGTGAATACAGTGATTGCTTTGCTCTTGGAAGAAGGCGAAAGCGCCGATGATGCGAGTGAGCCTGCCCCAGTGGCAGCTACCGCGCCCAGCGTTCTAGCCGCCCCTGTTCAGCACAACGAAATTGCAGATAAACCACAATGGCGTGCGCCTCAGTCCGATTGGCCCGAAGGCACACAGATGAAGCAGCAAACCGTTCGCGAAGCCTTGCGCGATGCAATGAGCGAAGAAATGCGCAGTGATGAGAGCGTGTTTCTCATGGGTGAAGAGGTTGGCGAATACCAAGGGGCGTATAAAATTTCCCAGGGTATGCTGGATGAATTTGGCAGCAAGCGTGTGATTGATACACCAATCACAGAGCATGGATTTGCTGGTATTGCGGTTGGTGCATCCTTTGGTGGCTTGAAGCCAATTGTTGAGTTCATGACTTTTAACTTTGCCATGCAAGCCATTGATCATATTATTAATTCAGCCGCAAAGACGCTCTATATGTCAGGTGGTCAAATGGGGGCTCCTATGGTGTTCCGCGGCCCCAATGGTGCAGCCGCACGCGTGGGTGCGCAGCACTCGCAGGACTACGCCGCATGGTATGCGCATATCCCTGGCCTTAAAGTCGTGATGCCCTACACTGCAGCCGATGCGAAAGGTCTAATGAAGTCCGCGATCCGCGACCCAAACCCTGTAATTTTCCTGGAGAACGAAATTCTCTACGGGCGCACATTCGAGGTTCCTGTGCTTGATGATTTCACCGTTCCCATCGGCAAGGCTCGCATCGCACGCGAGGGTAGCGATGTGACGATTGTGAGCTTTGGAATCGGGATGAGCTACGCCATGGAAGCTGCTGAAAAGCTTTCTGAAAGTGGCGTAAGTTCAGAGGTGATTGACCTACGCTCTCTTCGACCGATGGATACGCAAACCGTTATCGAAAGCGTCAAGAAAACCAACCGCTGCGTCACCGTCGAAGAAGGGTTCCCCGTCGGCGCAATCGGCAATCATATCTCTGCGGTTCTTATGCAAGAAGCATTCGATTACCTCGATGCACCGGTCATCAATTGCACAGGCAAGGACGTGCCCATGCCTTATGCTGCCAACCTTGAAAAGCTCGCGCTGACCACCACCGATGAGGTGATCGAAGCGGTGCAAAAAGTAACATATCGTTAAGGGAGAGACCTAATGGCCATCAAAATTCTCATGCCCGCCCTGTCCCCCACGATGGAGGACGGCACGCTCGCCAAATGGCTCGTGAAAGAGGGTGACACAGTCTCTTCTGGCGATCTGCTGGCAGAAATTGAAACCGACAAAGCCACGATGGAATTCGAAGCCGTCGATGAAGGCGTCATCGGTAAGATCTTGGTCGAGGCAGGCACTGCAGGTGTACTTGTTAACAGCCCCATTGCGCTCTTGCTCGAGGATGGCGAAGACAGTGCTGAGGTTGTGGCCTCGAGCCAGACCGCTCCCGCGCCGGTCGCTCCAGAGGTACTTAGCACGCCAGCAGCCACGGCCCCTGCGCCGAAATTGACGCAAACTGGAGATCGCGTTTTCGCATCCCCTCTCGCACGCCGCATTGCCGCGGACAAAGGCATTGATCTCGCAACGATCACAGGCAGTGGCCCCAGAGGACGCATCGTCAAAGCCGACGTTGAAAACGCACAAAGCGCTCCTGCCGCGCAGCCAGCCGCTATTCCAACGCCTCAAACAGCCAAGGCACCAGACACAAACCCAAGCCAAATCGCCAAAATGTACGAAGGGCGCGAGTTCACCGAACTGCACCTCGATGGCATGCGCAAAACCATCGCTGCGCGCCTGACAGAGGCCAAACAAAACATACCGCATTTCTACCTGCGCCGCGATATCCACCTCGATGCGCTCCTGAAATTCCGCAGTCAGCTCAACAAACAACTCGCTGCGCGTGACATCAAACTTTCCGTAAACGATTTCATCATAAAAGCCTGTGCGCTTGCACTGCAACAAGTCCCCGCGGCCAACGCGGTTTGGGCCGGTGATCGCGTGCTCCAGATGAAGGCATCAGACGTAGCTGTCGCCGTTGCGATTGAAGGCGGCCTCTTCACTCCAGTCCTGCAAGACGCTGATTCCAAGTCACTTTCCGCGCTCTCTGCACAGATGAAAGATCTCGCCAACCGCGCGCGGGATCGTAAACTTGCACCGCATGAATATATGGGCGGTAGCTTTGCGATCTCCAATCTTGGTATGATGGGTATCGAAAATTTTGACGCTGTCATCAATCCACCTCACGGCGCAATTCTCGCTGTGGGTGCGGGCGCGAAGAAACCAATTGTGAACAGCGACGGCGACCTCGACATTGCAACAGTGATGTCCGTCACGCTCTCGGTCGATCACAGAGTTATCGACGGCGCGCTTGGTGCTGATCTACTGGCCGCGATCAAAGCAAACTTGGAAAATCCGATCGCGATGCTCGCTTAAACTTCATTTTACCTAAAACTCCCACCGCGGGCATCGCCTGACCTCTTAACGACAGGCTAAATGCATGCAGCATGCCTTTGCAACAGGTGTTACTTGGGCGCTGAGTTTATGATCTGGTGCATCGACACAGACGGCTGATCGCACCCTGCCTCGCCAACGATTTTCGCGGGCACGCCTGCGACAGTTTTACATGGAGGCACTTCGGCGAGCACCACAGATCCGGCCGCAATCCGGCTGCAATGACCAACCTTGATGTTACCCAACACTTTCGCTCCGGCGCCTATCAACACGCCATCGCCAATTTTGGGATGGCGATCTTCCTCCTCTTTGCCTGTGCCGCCTAACGTCACAGAATGCAGCATCGAGACATTGTCACCCACAACCGCGGTTTCGCCAATTACGATGGAATGGGCGTGATCAATCATGATGCCCTTACCGATGCACGCGGCGGGATGGATATCCACACCAAAAATCTCAGACACGCGCATTTGTACAAAATATGAAAGATCTTTGCGACCTGTTCGCCAAAGCCAATTGGCAATACGAAAGGCTTGAATAGCTTGAAAGCCTTTGAAGAACACCAAAGGCTGCAACAAACGATGGCACGCCGGATCGCGTTCAAAAATCGCCATCAAATCCGCGCGCGCCGCTTCAACAATACTGGGATCTTGTGCATAGGCCTCATCTGCAATGTCACGCAAGATGATCTGGCTCATTTCGTTCGAGTGAAGCTTGGCCGAAAACCGATACGACAAGGCCTTCTCTAGGCTATTGTGGTGCAGAACACATGCGTGTAACAGCCCACCCATCAACGGTTCAGCCTGCACTGCGTCTGCGGCTTCATGCGAGATACGATCCCAAACCGGATCGATACTACGAAGGGGTGAATCGACTTGCGCCATCGCGAAAGCTCCTCTTGCTTTGCGCCATCCTTACAACAAATGCAGTGTACAGGACAAATGCAAATGGGTGATCCCTCACAGAGAAATGATTGATGGATCACAAAAGGCTAGGTGTCGTTAGTGTGACACAGCACCTCGGTGATTTCACGAAATGCAACGCCATAGACAGCCAATGTCTCATGGGTCAGATGCATAGACATCTCTGGTAGGTGTGTTCGTAAGGCGAGACTGGCGATAGACCCATCCCCGTAAAAGGGATGGGCGTGACCCGTCAGTTCAACATAGAAAGCCGCCTCGCGGACACGTGCCAAAAGCTCACGGCATTTCCAGGTCCTATGGTTGGGTTGAAAACAGATCCCATAACGCGCCAGCAAATATGCATCATGCAAAGTTATATGGTTACTCATCAGCCCCCCACAATGTGCGACGCAAAGAGCCCGGGCCCAAACCGTTCAGAGATTTGCGCAACACGCACTTCGTAAACCCCTGTGACATTGTCTGAAAACTGGTCGGCTTGCAGGTAACGATATTGCGCTGTTGCACTAAAAATTTGTCGTTTGACGTTACCGCCAACGATGATTTGGATAAGATACTGCTCACTTTCTTCGCCAAGGGGCACATCGCCCCACCCCCAATCATCCCCGTCACTGCGCGTGCGCCGTATCCAGGAAAAATCAACATCGGCACCATTGGAATTCGCTTCAAGATGCGCAGGTGGATAGGGTCGCAAACCTGTGCCTTCAAAAGTCTCGACCAGGTGCTCATAAGCCGGATCATCATATCCACGGTGCGCGGGTCCAATCTTGAAATGGCGTTGCACGTCGCGATCGGAGCTGCGCAGACCAATCTGGTTGGGCACGCCATTCAACAGCACGAAGACCGACCCAACGGGCCATGCGGCGGGCACCAAACCATCTGTTCCATATTGCCCGCGTAAGCGTTGACTCAACTCATATGTATCAGGCGCTACAAGCTTTGCGCGCTCAAACTGAAAGATCTCCCAATTCGCGCCAGAGCCATCCCCGATGGCTGCAAGATTACCCCCAGACAGAAGCGTTTCGCGGGCAATACTCTCTAGCTGATCACTCGCTAGTTTGACCCGCAAAGGTGCGCCGCGATCAATTACACCGAATGCGCTCGCGTTCAGCGGGGTTTGGGTCACCCCAATAGTAGAGCGGCCCTGACAATAGGTGTTAAACCCATAATTCGCATCAATTGGCGCATCATAAACCGCTACAGCCGCGGGCCAAGGATTCGCCGTGACGGCAATATGTGGGGTGTGGGGGCTCTCGTTGCCTGTGATCAACGGCAAATCCAAAAAATAGGGCAAAACGGGCACAGCAGGCACGAATGGGCGCGTTGCATTCGCTTGATCGCTGAAAGGCGCAGGACGATAAACGTTTGGTTCAATGCGCACCGCCTCAAGGATTTGGCTCGCGCCCTGCTCCACACGATCCACGCGAAACTGCGTGTCGCTTTGCGCACCCGTAAGACGCACAATATCACCCGCTTTCACCGCCATCTTTGAGGGTGGCAATGCAAACCGAATGGCCTCACGCGAAACGCGCGCTTCACTTAACCAACGCTCCAACATTTGGCGCGCCTCAGGTCGCGTCATCACCAAAGGCAAATCAGAAGAAGACACCGCATGGCTGCCATCTTGCGGCAAAACGGTTTCTTCAACGATGACGTCAAAATCGGCATCGGCCTGCACGAAACTGGCACGCAAACGCCCTGCGAGATCTGCGTCAGAGCCGCGTACAATCTCAAAACCACCTTCAATTTCAGAATGCGCGGCAAGGCTATCAGTTTCGATCACAACATCTTTCTGACCTTCGCGCATGATGAAATGCAACACACCTTCGCGTTCGATCGCATCAAAACCAAAACGTAACATCAAGGGTTGCAAGGCACTGCGTGCCTCGAGCACATCGACTATTTGGTATCCCTTCACGACACCGTAAAGTTTGCTCACATCAAAACGAAGCTCGCCCGCTTGTAAGCAGATTTCAGCCACGACTGACGCCAAAGAGCGCGAGGTGCTACGCCCGTTCAACCAATGGCCGCGCCAATAGTTATCGCCGTCAGACCATAGATCTACACGGTTAGGAAAAAACGGATAAGGCCGCGCATCCCAGGCCCAAACAAACGCCTGCGACATGTCGAGCATTGGTGCGTTGTAGACCGTTGAAACGGGGTTGCGACCCGCCTCCTCCCAATATTCATTCACAGCGCGCAAGTACTGCATCTGCATCAACTCATCGCGCTGCCCGTTTGAGTAGCGCGGCAGAAACGACTCCGATGATTTAGGATCAAGGAACTTGTTGGGCTGATTGGTCCCTTTGTCGATAGCCGCACAGCCATATTCAGTGAACCAAATTGGCTTTGACTGTGGAATCCACTCGGTGGCGGCCGTCTGCCGCGTGCCCGCAATGCGATTGTGGTGCGCAGAACCCCACCAATTCTTCAGATCTTTATAGCGATAGATCCAAGGTTCATCATGGACACCATCGGTTATCGGGGTGCGGATCTGAGCCGCGCGGGCTTCTTCTGAATGGTAATACCAATCATAACCCTCGCCGCCCTCAACATTTGATTTGAGGTAGTCGATATCGTAGATAGACCCCCAAGGCGCATCCACATGTTCTTCGCCGTCTCGCCAATCAGACAGCGGCATGTAATTGTCTATTCCGATGAAATCGATGTTGTCATCCGACCAAAGCGGATCAAGATGAAAATAGTGATGATCCTTACCATCTTGCGGAGAATAACCGAAATACTCCGACCAATCTGCCGCATAGCCGATTTTGCAGTGCGGCCCTAATAATTTGCGCACTTCGCCTGCGAGTGCAATCAATTGCGTCACAGTGGGAAAACTATGCGCAGCGCCACGAATTTGTGTCAGCCCGCGCATTTCCGAACCGATGCAAAATGAATGCACGCCACCTGCCGCCGCACAAAGTGCTGCATTGTGCAAAATGAACCGACGGAAGCGCCATTCATTCGGGCCGGAATAGCTCACCTCACCATCAGAGATGGAAAAATCGCTGGCAGATGCGCTGCCAAAGAACTGCGCGACTTGCGCAGTTGCAGTTCCGCTTTCATCGGGGGAGCCGCTTTGCGAAGGCGCAACCGAACAAGTGATCCGACCACGCCACGGCAATTGGGGCTGACTGCTTGCCCCGGACCATGGATCTTGCAAACTATTGCCCTCCATCTGATCCATCAAAATAAACGGATAGAACATAACTTTCTGGGCTGCGGTGTTCAGCGCTTCTATCGCTTCAATCACTGAATTATCGGATGGTGTCCCCCCATAGACAGGCCGATCATCCTGCAAAGAGATCTCATCAGCGGTGCCGCGATCAAGCCCTGAGACCGACCATTGCAAACGATCTCCCTCAAACTCTTTTTGTTCAACCTTTGGCTTGATCTCGCAAGTGTTGCATCGCAGATCATCACCAAACCAACTGACAATCAAAGAAGTCGCCCCACAATTTGGTAACTCTTCACCTAAATTCTTAAGAGAGGTCTCTATATCGCTGCGGTAACTTGGAGAATTCACATTCACACTCTGTTTCTCACCAAGGCCATGGTCGTAGTAAACAGGCGTCGTCGCCAAAGCGAACTCACCAGATCCGGGCATCAAAGCAACCGCTTGGATCGTTTGCGTCATGTCTTTGGTATCGCCCAACACCTTGTCACTTGCACCGTGAATGACCTCAAATGTGAACTGCGGAACACGATTACCAAAATCCGCGAGTTGTAAGTTCTCAAAGACAACATATGCGGTACCGCGATACGCAGGTGTCAAGCCTGCGCCCTCAACGGCTTCGATCTTGGGATCAGGTTGCTGATCCTTTGAGCCTGTGTAGACACGCATGTTTAAATCTACCGAGCTGATCTCAATCCCATCCGCCCATACGCGCCCGACAGAGGTAATTTCTCCTTCGCACAGCGCAACCGCTAGCGAGATTGTATAAGCATAGCTTTGGGTTTGCGTGGTATTCATTGTTGTGGTCGTGGTCACACCGACCTCATGCCGCGCGCCTTTACCGCCAGAGGGCTCTCCCTGCGTTTGGGTGCTAACTTGCGTGCCTGTGGATGTGTAGATCCGCTCTTCGAACTCACTGGACCAGATCACCTGCCCTGCGACACGCATGCGGCCAAAAATCTGACCAATCGGGCGACCTTCGCCCGCACCGGTCAGGCGAAAACGGTTCATTTGGCCAGTTTGAACCGTCTCGGAACCACCACCTATAATGTGTTGGTCCGTGCGCACCGTACGACGATCAATTGCGCTTCCCGCCATGGCACCCGCGAAACGTCCGATCGCGGACATGGACAAGCCCAAAACAGAGCCGCCAACAGCCGTACCAAGCGACGCACCGGCCGCAGACAAAAGGATAGTCGCCATAGTTTAAACTCCCAAAGGAAAAGCAAATCGTGCCACGATACGGCGTTGCCAGGGTTGGCTGAGCGGGCTTTCAGTGACCGCATGTCCGCTATAGGCATGGATAAATTTCGGGCTATTCCCCACCTGCGAACAGATGCCCACATGTTTGGCAATCGCCCCGTCCCGCATCCGAAACAGCAAAACGTCCCCCGCACACAGGGCCGCGCGTTGGGGCAGCAAATATCGCAAAGCTGCGCGTAACAGTACTTCGTCGCCCTGTGGTTCCGCCCAATCTTGCGAATATGCTGGCACGACTTCCGGCTCCGCCCCGTAAAGTGTGCGCCAAACACCGCGAAGCAAGCCAAGGCAATCAGTGCCTGCATGGATCCGCGATGCTTGATGACGATAAGGCGTGCCTATCCAGTCGCGTGTCACATCCAACACGCGCACAGTAGGCATTTTCAAAGGGGTCATCTTCGGCTGCTACCATCACGCGAAGGGGCTTTGCTTGGGTGCACCATCATCCATTCCTCTTCTGGAATGTCTGGAAACCCTTGAAAGTTCAACACATTGTCAAACTTACTTTGACAGGTTTCAAAGCGTTTGTCACAGCCCACAAACAGACGCACAGCGTCGCCGACCTGCACATTCGCGCGCAAAGGTTCCCAAAGCGTGATCTCTCGGAGCGCGCCCATAAAGTGATCAATCTTGATCGCAGCGCTCAAGCCTTTGGCGTCGCCACTCAGCACTTCCAAACGGCCACGACCGAACCAACCACTGGCAAAACCATCCAAGCCGACAAATCGAAAAACCCGCTCGTTCTCGATCTCAAGAACATTCTGGGTGACCTTGTGATTTGAACTTTTCACATTCACACCACAAGCAACATCGCCAAGTACAGCGCCGCATGGCCTTTGAAAAACGCGGCCAACGGGACGGTTTAGCAAGTCTGTCAAGCCGCGAAGCTCTGCCTGAAACGCACCGCCTGCACGACGAATTTCGCCAATATTACCGCGAAACTGTAAAATATGCTGATCCGTGTCAGCCCAATTGACCAACCAAGATGTCACCTCGGCTCCGTCAAAACGTCCCGCGTCGATATCGCTATCTTTGATCGCCGCGTTACTCAGCGCGCCGATAGCTTCGGTGTTGTCCACAGACAAACCCGTGGTTTGCTGCAAAGCCATCGCTGAGAGACCCGTGTCCGGCCTAAAATTATTTCCAAACCTACCCGCTTCTCTGGTCTTGAAATACCTCGGATGAGTCTGCATCGCAGA
>ERZ1048872.653-NODE-653-length-35736-cov-8.804490_pt1 | contig 35736 bp, 32 predicted proteins | sample MGYA00383100_ERZ1048872 | MGnify/ENA primary metagenome ERZ1048872 (study PRJEB29581, sample SAMEA5548370) | metagenome | biome: marine; feature: coastal; material: water | depth 50 m | study: Short-term variability in the microbial, nano- and picoplankton...
GACGACAATGTTGACAGCACTGACGATCGTGCTGACTATGACCACGCGGACATCTATACGCCTGACGCTGTCGAGCACATCTCGCCTTCCCAAGCGCCGCCCGAGGGCCAGTAGCTGAGCCTGACAGTTGAGCCTGACAGTTGAGCTAAGAAGCCATAGACACTGGGCCGCGCGCTGCAATGAGCGTTGTTCGGCTACGCAATGTGTTTTTATTTCTGGCTGAAAGGTATTGATCATTAGTTTGTCGGTTAGTGCTTTCACGGCGACTACTCCTTAACCATCTCGTAACCACCTGTGCAATCACGGGTCGATACACATGGGAAAGCCATGATCGCGCGGTCTAGCTGCTTGATCCGTTGGTTATGACTCTGCGCCGCTCGAGTTCAGCTTGAATTTCCTCGTGCCGAGCCCTGGTTAGGCGATATTTTAGATAAAAGAAGACGGCGATTATGCCCGGAATGACCGCAATTGGTCCATCAATTAGCCCGAGGCTAAATATAGTGTCAGGGTCAACAGTGCCGGGTTCTGCGCCGACGGGAAAGTCGATTACGTCAATTGCGATACCTGCGAGTAAGTGACCGAGTCCGGACGACGCTTTGGCGAAGAAAGACCTCGCGGCATAGAAGATACCTTCTTGTCGACGGTGGGTGTTGAGTTCGTGTTCGTCTGCAATATCGGCCAGCGCTGACATAGCGCTAATCAACAGAATCACACCAAAAATAAGTGTTAACAGGTAAAAGACCATTAGGGCGGGCATTAGAGCATCGGTACCGTTTTCCGGGAATAAACCAAAGATCCGCAGTAGAACCGGTGCAGTAGCAAAAAAGAGTAAGAAAATTAACCCGACAATGAGCACCGGTTTCTTTTCAAAGCGATTATGCAAAGGAGCGGTGACCGCGTAGCCGAAAAGCGCTGCCAATAAACCCGCAAGTGCAAAGTATCGAATCTGGCTTGGCACTAACTCCCAGTAGTAGGTATTCATATGCAACCCTATCGTGTCTCTAGTACCAAGGGTTGCACTAAGCAGTAAATAGCCAATTAATAACATCAAGTAATTACGGTTGGTCAATGCAGATTTCAGGTCCAGTAAAAAACTGGTGAGGCTAAACCGTTCAATGTCGTCACGCATCGGCGGCAGCAACGGAATCACCTTGAGTGTGAGCACCGTAGAAGCCAGCATCACTGTGCCACCCAAAATTGCCGCGGAAATCGCTAGGCTCGGGTAAGCAGCGGCGTTGAGCAAACCGTTGTCGTATTCCGGCGTCTTATTAAAGAAGAAAGTGAGTGCGATGACATAGGTGCCATACCCACCGAGGCTGCCTAGTAGCGTGTTTAGGCTCATGATTCGGGTTCTTTCGGTGAAATCTGCAGACAATTCAGCGCCCAATGCGAGATGCGGAACATGGAATAAAGTGATGCTAGATCGCATAAGCACCGTCAACACCGTGAGCCATAGGAATAAACCGGTGTCACCAAGAAACGTGGGTGGTGAGTAGATGAAAAACAGACAAATCATCACGGGTAAAGGCGCAGCGAACATAAATGGGTGCCGTCTACCCAGCTTTGATCGCCAGCGGTCAGACCACGCGCCGACCAGAGGGTCAGTTACTGCATCGAAAAACAGTGCAATGGTGATCGCCAGTCCGGCAAGCGTGCCGGGAATGCCCATGATGTTGGTGTAAAAAAAGAAATTAAAAGCATTAAATGCGACGCCAAAAATAGTTTCTGCTGAGGCGCCGATGGCGTAGAAAAGCTTTAGCCTTCGGGGCACGCTATCTGCGTAAGCGCTGCTGCCAAGAAAAGACACACCATCATTGCTATCTGACATTTTTCGCACCCCGATAAAGACATTCACTATAGGCTATCTGCCATCGCAACGACATAGTGAAAGTTCTTCACCTGCAAAACTGAATCTTGCAGCCTTGAAGCGACTACTTCAATAGGTCCGCGCAATGTTGATCAGCAGGCCTTCAAGCGATCATCTATGCAAGATGGGTGTTCCCATCTGAACCGCTGAAACGATAATGCTAGGCAACGTTTCTTAGGAAGGCGGAACACTTTCGTCGCTGGCCCAGTTGCCATGGAAACCAAATGGTATACGCTGTGGCAGTTTTACGCGTGCGACGTATCCACGCTCAAAATCCTGTGCATCCATAATCACAAACTCGGCAGTCTCGTTGCCTTGATCATGCACCAACGTCATCAAGTAACCAGCATCTTCTGTATCTGAATTTTCCTTGGCAACGAAAACAGGCTCGCCCGCAGCTCGACCAGCGCCATGATCAAAAATCGTGCACTCGCCGGTAAGCAAGTTGTGCTTCAATGTCGGCCATGCTGCTCCTGGCACGTTGCTCGGTGATGCACAATAACCAAACTGGTAGGCCTGGTTGCCAACGTCATGACGATGGCGCGGAAATTCGTTTGGCCTTTCATCAATTACCTGAACGTTAATGCTGCGTGTGAGCGGGTGCACTGTCCATCGCTCAAGGCGAGAAGTCGAATCGCCGAACGGTCCGAGTAAATCGTGATTAAACATGGACGGGTAGTTGCAAAGATCAATGGTGACTCCGCCGTCTTCATTATCAAAAGCATTCATCGGATGAAAGCAGTAGCCCAGGGGAACGTCTATCCAGATGATGTCCTCAGCACGCCCCTCACGAGGTAGCAGGCCAATACGATTGCCGTAGTCGGGATTCCATTTGAAGGGAAAGCTGTGTGTGGTTGCCAAATCGAAATCTACGGTCACCGGCTGGTCGTAGATGATCACGTATTTATTGGTGAGCGACATGTCATGCATCATGGTCATGCCAGGCAGCGGCATGTCTACCGTTTTGCGCACTTTACCGTCAGTACCAACGACAACATACTGCACATGGTCCATCCATTGTGGCCAAGCGTAGACCATCGCATGCATTTCTCGCGTCACCGGGTCTATTTTAGGATGTGCGGTAAAAGCGCCGGGTAATGTGCCTTCGAAATTATTACGTCCAACTGTTTCCAGTTCATAAGTCAGCTCCACCGGACAACCTCCAGCTTCAACCATCGCCCAAGTTTTCCCTGCGAAGCCGCCAACATTTGTATTTGGTCCACTAGCGTTGCTGTTCCAATTTGGGCCTGCAATATCTGGCTGTTTTCTGAACTTGCTCAGTTCCGTTGACCCAACATAACGGTTTCGATACCACTCTGCGCGGCCTTCGCGCAGCCTAAGTCCATGCACCATGCCGGCACCAATGAACCAGTGATGCGTGGAAAGATTGACGTTGTCAAAAGGGTTCGGCCCATTACGTAAGTAGCGCCCGTTCAACTCTTTGGGTAATTCGCCTAACACTTCCAGATTAGTAGCGGTGATTTCTTCGGTAACGGGTGCATAGTTGCCCTGTAAATAAGGGTTGTGGAATGCCTGTTTTGATGATTCGGACACGCTGTTTTTCTCCCAGAAGTTGTGTGGTTTAGCATGAAATTCATAGATGCGTGACGGGACTTTAAACTGCATTTTCGCAAAATGTCAAAATTCCGATCTGTTTAGTGAAGAGTTTAAAAACGGTTTAAACAGTGGCTGGATCCAGCTGGCGGCGCTTGTTATTTAGTGGAATAATCAGTGCAGTTAAAAGCAGTGTTGTTGTGGTAATAAGATATGTCAAATAGCAAACAGGTAGATGCGCTCATTGTTGGCGCTGGATTCGGCGGCATGTATATGCTGCACCGGTTAAGAAGTGCAGGGCTCAATGTACAAGTCGTCGAGATGGGAGATGGTGTCGGGGGCACCTGGTACTGGAACAGATATCCGGGCGCACGGGTTGATATTGAAAGTATGGAGTATTCCTATCAGTTCTCTGAGGAATTACAGCAAGAATGGGAATGGAGTGAGCGTTACTCTCCACAACCCGAAATTTTAGAATACGCGAATCACGTAGCCGATCGGTTCGATTTGCGGTCATCAATATTGTTTGAAACTAAAGTAACATCAGCTAAATTTGATGAAGTAAGTCATCGTTGGGCGATAGAAACCGACACAGGGAAACGGTTTGATGCACAATTTTGTATTTTGGCAACCGGATGTTTATCTTCGACTAACCTGCCGGATTTTGAGGGTCTAAGTTCGTTTCAAGGCGACTCGTATCACACCGGTCTGTGGCCACACGAGAAGGTTGAATTTGCCGGTCAACGCGTGGGAATTATCGGCACGGGGTCGTCGGCGATTCAAACGATACCGCAAGTTGCTAGGGAAGCCGAACATCTGACGGTGTTTCAACGTACAGCTAACTATTCGATCCCTGCTCACAATGCGCCGCTCGATCCAGCGTTCGTTGAAGATATAAAAACTAACTACAAAGCGTTTCGTGCGATCAATAGTCTGGAGATCGGTGGTTTCGGCGCGACAACAGATAGGAATGAAGATTCTGTGCTGGACGCAAACGAAGAGCAGCGTGAAGTGGCGTTTGAAGAGAAGTGGAATATTGGAGGTTTTGGCTTCCTATCGGCTTTCGGTGATTTAGTGATGACCAGTGAAGCGAATAATTTTGCTGCGGAGTTTGTTCGCAATAAAATCAGGCAAACCGTTGACGACGCCGAAACTGCTGAATTGCTCTGTCCAAATCAGGTGATTGGCTGTAAGCGAATCTGTGTCGATATCAATTATTTTGAGACCTATAACCGCGACAATGTGAGCCTCGTAAATGTCAAAGATGCACCGATTGAGCGAATCACTGAAAAAGGTTTGATTACGGGCGGCAAAGAATACGCGTTCGACTGCCTGATATTTGCGACCGGCTTTGATGCGATGACAGGCACGCTTAACAAGATAGATATTCGTGGACGCGGCGATCAGCTGCTAAGAGACAAATGGAGCGAAGGGCCCAAAAACTATCTTGGTTTGTGCACAGCTGGTTTTCCGAATATGTTTACGATATCCGGACCGGGAAGCCCCTCTGTGTTGACTAACATGATTGTTTCTATTGAGCAGCACGTCAACTGGATCGCCGATTGCATTTTCGATATGAAGGCACGAGGCGCTGAGGCAATCGAAGCGCAAGAAGATGCTGAGCAGGCATGGCTTCAGCATGTCAATGATCTTGCAGATGAGACACTTTACCCATCCTGCAATTCTTGGTATCTCGGGGCGAACATTCCCGGGAAAACTAGAATTTTTATGCCCTACGTAGGTGGGCTACCTCTTTATACCGAAAAGTGTAATGAGGTCAGGGAAAATGGCTACGAAGGTTTCAGTTTCGCTAGCTAGCCAACGCGGTGAAGGGCCACCTACAATGGCCCTGTGTTAGCTATATTTTTCCTGATGCTTTTTCATCGCATCGCGAATGAATGTTTTAGCGCGCTCGGCGTCCCCCCAACCTTCGATTTTGACCCATTTATTCGGCTCAAGATCTTTGTAGTGGACGAAAAAATGCTCGATTTGCTGGAGCGTGATTTCAGGTAAATCATCAAAGTTTTTAATCTTGTCATACCGTTTGGTCAACTGATGGGAGGGTACAGCCAGTATCTTCTCATCACCTCCAGCCTCGTCGGTCATCATCAAGACGCCAATAGGTCGACAATTCATAACTGCGCCGGGTGTGATGGCCCGCGTACTGGAAACAATAACATCGATCGGGTCGCCATCTTCCGAGAGCGTGTGTGGAACAAAACCGTAGTTGCCAGGATAACGCATTGACGTATAAAGGAAGCGATCAACGACGAGCGCACCTGATGCTTTATCCATTTCGTATTTGATAGGTTCACCACCAACGGGAACCTCGATTATTACGTTGATATCTTCGGGTGCATTGTTACCGATGGTTATGGCTTCTATTCGCATTGTGTTTTAGCTCTGGGTCTCTGACTTTTAGAGCGGCGCATTATTCGGATAGTTTAGTCACAAATCAAGTACAATATATCAATCGGGAGAGTCTTCTTGATAACCCGTTGATTCGATTCACCACGGTACCCTGTAGCCACTATTCAGCACGCCCTCAGCCTTACGATTGTTACATGAAGTTATCCTCAACATGGCCTTTTAATCCCGCCAAAAGTCCCTTCTATTATGGCTGGGTTATTTGGGCATTTAGTACCTTGGGCTTCTTGTTCAGTATTCCCGGACAGACAATGGGAATGGCGGTTTTTACCGATGCTTTTATCGATGCTTTGGGTTTGTCGCGAACAGAATTGTCGCTGGCTTACCTCATGGGCACGATCGGGTCATCTTTGTTCCTGACCGCTGCTGGTCGTTGGTACGACCGGTTTGGAGGCAGGGTAATGATAACAGGTGCCAGTCTCGCTCTTGGTGTGATGGTGTTTTTTATCAGTATCACAGATCGGATCGCTTCATTTGTCGGCGGCGGGCTTATTCCGACGTTTGTATTGATTATGGCTGGCTATTTTGGTGTTCGGTTTTTTGGTCAGGGGGTGCTCACTAGCTGCTCGAGAAATGTGTTGCTGCTTTGGTTTGTGAAACGACGCGGTCTGGTGAGTGGCATCCGTGGGGTATTTGTCTCGTTAGGTTTTTCTTTAGCACCGCTGTTTCTTGCCTGGATAATTATCTTGTTCGAATGGCGTGGTGCATTGTGGTTTCTGGCGATTTTGGTCGGCGTTGTCTTTGCAATCTTGGCGTTGATCTTTGTAAGAGATGATCCCGCGTCTTGTGGTTTACTGCCGGATGGCGCTAAACCAGATGACAGCGCCGGGGCCTTGATTACCGATGTTGAAAGTAAAACCTTGGCCGATGCCCGAAGGTCGCCGGCTTTCTGGCTTTATAGCATGAGCCTCGGTATGCATGCGATGTTTGGCACCGCGTTGACCTTCCACGTTGTTTCAATTTTTGAAGAAGCTGGTCGCGGTAGGGTTGAAGCATTTGGATACTTCATCCCCTCAGCGGTTTTTTCTACTGTAACGAATTTGCTGGCAAGTTCGTTTGTAGACAGGCATCAGCTCAAACCATTTCTTATTGCCATGCTGGTTTGTTTCGTTATTGGTGCGTTTGGGCTGCTTAATCTCAGCGAGGACTGGGGTTATTGGTTGCTGGCATTTGGTTTTGGAGCTGGAGGCGGATTGTGGGGCGTTAATTCTAATCTCGCTTTTATTCGATTTTTTGGACCGCTGCATCTTGGTGAGATTAGTGGATTGAATACGTCCCTTACGGTTTTTGCCAGTGCGGTGGGGCCTGCCGCATTCAGTTTGGGTCTCGACTATCTGGGAAGCTACGACGCGGCAGTAAAAATCTGCCTTGTTTTGCTGAGTGTATTACTGTGTGCGGCGGTGATCCTAAAGCAGGAGGAGTTGCCATTTGGCTCATCTGTCTGAGCTTCGTGTTCGTTTGGCATGACGGCCCAACCAGTCTTAGTAAAGCGTCTCAACACGGTAGCTGAGTCGTTTAAGCTCGCCGGGGTATGTTGTTTTGATAGATTGCTTAAGTGCTTCTCTAGCGTGACGAATGTCGACCGGTCTACGGTACAGGGCTAAAATGCCATTAGCGTAACGCGGGTGATGGAATAAGAGTGCATGCCTAAATAGTTTGCGAGTTTTTGCGTCTCTGGCCGTGGTCCTCGCGGTCGTCGGTGACAAATGATTCTGAATCAGGATGCCATCTTCCGTGAGTTTGCGGGATAACTGTTTGATCCACTGCCAATTTACTGCTTTCGGTCTTACCGGATCATCCGGGCCATCGACAAACAAATCATCCAGTAGCACGTGGTGTTTTCCGTTGTTCTGCTCTATCCATTGGTAAGCATCGGCATGAATTAATGTAGCAATGCTCGCGTTGCAACCGAAAAAATCTTTGGCAATTCTGAGATGTGTTTTGTCGTATTCGATACCCGTAATGTCTGGCTGATCAATTAGTTGATTGAATAGATGAATTGCTGCGCCGCCCCCAACCCCCAGTATTAGGATTTTCGGCCGTTTGACAGGGAAATAGAGTGCTGGGACGACGAGTAGATCCCAGATGCCGCCGGTGAAGAGATGATGAGGGTTGTGCTGAGAATGAAAAGCGCCATTCGTGTACAGTCGGCGGGTTGCCCCGGCAGATCTGACTTCGTAGCGGGTGCTTCCTTTGTTGTGTTGCCAGACAATTGCCAAAATAAAGGGCCGTAAAAAATATCATGAGTGATTATTACCGGTGAGTCGAAAGAATCAACTTCCGGTAGGTATATCGAAAGTTTATCATGCTCTGCAGGGTCTAATGGCCCGTAGCATCACCTAACCCTGAAATGATATTGAAATATATGAGTAACGAAATGACGTGTTTCAGAAGTACCAATGATTTGAGAAAACTGAGTGTTATCTTAATAAGTTACCTGCTTTTACATACCCCTGTGGCTTTGGCCGAGAAAGCGGTGTTCGCGGGCGGCTGTTTCTGGTGCGTTGAAGCGCTGTATCAGGAACAAGCCGGAGTATCAGATGTTGTTTCAGGGTTCACGGGCGGCACACTGAAAAACCCCACCTACAACGGCAACCACCGCGGTCACTATGAGGCGGTAAGAGTCACATACGATCCGTCGATTATCACTTACCAGGATTTACTTGATTTGTACTGGGTAAATATTGATCCCTTCGACAACAAAGGACAGTTTTGTGACAAGGGACCCAGCTACCGGGCGGCGATTTTTGTCCAAAATGAGAAAGAACGTGCGCTCGCCGTCGCGTCAAAAGAGAAGGTTATGGCGCGTTTCGGAGGAGAAACTGTCCATACAGAAATATTGAGCACAAAGCGGTTTTATCCGGTTGAAAGATTTCATCAGGACTATTACAAAAAAAATCCGATTCGATACAAGTTTTATCGTTCTGGTTGCCGACGTGACCAGAGATTGGAACAAATCTGGGGCGACGACGTTACCCATTAGGCTGATACGGAGCACATATGAGCTTGAGTAGAATCATCACTATAATTGTCGCTCTCGGCATTATTGGATCATTTTTCGCCCTCGATCTGGGGCAATATTTAACGCTGGAGTACGTGAAATCCCAGCAGGCGTTATTAAATGAGATGGTGCTGACACGTCCAGTGGAAATAGCCGCCATCTTCTTCCTTGGTTACGTCGCGGTGACCGCAGCCTCACTGCCCGGTGCAGCGATCCTGACGCTCGTTGCCGGTGCGATGTTTGGCGTCTGGTGGGGCACATTGCTGGTGTCTTTTGCTTCAAGTATCGGCGCCACACTAGCGATGTTAATCGCCCGCTTTATTTTGAGAGAACAGGTTGAAGCGCGTTTTGGCGCGCAACTCAGCGGCATTAACAAGGGTGTTGAAAAAGAAGGAGCCTTTTATTTGTTCACATTGCGGCTTGTGCCTTTGTTCCCATTTTTCGCCATTAATCTTTTGATGGGACTGACTAAAATCAAGGCGTTGACGTTCTTTGTGGTCAGTCAGATCGGCATGTTGGCTGGCACATTTGTCTACGTTAACGCCGGTACGCAGCTGGCTCAGATTGAGTCCATGGCAGATATTCTTTCGGTTGAATTATTGTTGTCCTTTGCGCTTTTGGGCATTTTCCCATTAATCGCCAAGAAGATCGTCGATATCGTTCGAGAGGGTAAAACCTTGAGGAAATGGTCAAAACCAAAAAGCTTTGATCAAAATGTGGTTGTCATCGGTGCCGGCTCAGGCGGGCTGGTAGCGGCCCTGATTGTTGCAACGGTAAAGGGCGGTGTGACATTAATTGAACGTCATAAAATGGGCGGCGATTGCCTCAATACAGGATGCGTCCCGAGTAAATCTCTTATCCGTTCGGCAAAACTAGCTGCCGATATTAAGCGAAGTCGAGCCCTTGGTTTCAGACCTATGACAGCTGATTTGGATTTCGCGGATGTGATGGAGCGTGTTCAGCAGATCATTAAGAAAATTGAACCGCATGACTCAGTTGAAAGATTCGAGAGCCTGGGCGTGAATTGTGAAATCGGAGAGGCCAAAATTCTGTCTCCTTATGCTGTTGAGATTAATGGCAAGGTCATTACAGCGAAAAATATTATTGTGGCTACTGGTGCGCAGCCTTTGGTGCCTGCTATCAAAAATATAGAGTCTGTTGAATATCTGACCTCAGACACTATTTGGGAGATAAGAGAGCAACCAAAAAGACTGGTGGTTTTAGGTGGTGGACCGATTGGTACAGAGCTGTCTCAAGCGTTTCATCGTCTGGGCAGTGAGGTAACCCAGATTGAAGCTTTTGACAGAATCATGTCTCGCGAGGATCCTGAGTTTTCGCAAATGGTCATGAATTCCATGAAAGCGGAAGGCGTTGAGATCTTGACGGGTCACAAAGCGACTGAAGTTGTGATTGAAGGTGACGAAAAATTCCTTCGGATTGAATCAATGGCAAGCGGTGAAAGTCAATTGGTGCCTTTTGATCAGTTGCTAGTTGCTATCGGCCGAAAAGCAAACGTCACGGGCTTCGGGCTCGAGGATCTCGGTGTCGCCCTGACTGACCGAGGAACTATTGAGGTGGATGAATACCTGCGCACCAACTATCCGAATATTTATGCAATTGGCGATGTGGCTGGTCCTTATCAATTTACCCACACGGCATCGCACATGGCTTGGTATGCAGCCGTTAATTCACTCTTTGGTATGTTTAAAAAGTTCAAAGTGGATTACTCGGTGGTTCCCTGGGCGACATTTTGCTCTCCAGAGGTGGCGAGAGTTGGACTGAATGAAACAGAAGCCAATGCACAAAACATTCCCTACGAGATCGCTACCTATGACGTGGGTGAGCTGGATAGAGCATTGGCGGATGAAGAAGGTCATGGTCTGGTTAAGGTGCTTACTGTGCCGGGTAAAGACAAAATACTCGGTGTAACCATTGCCGCCGATCACGCCGGTGACCTTATCAGTGAATATGTATTGGCGATGAAACATGGTCTGGGTTTACGTAAAATTATGGGTACGATCCATATTTACCCGACTCTCGCGGAAATGAATAAGTTTGCTGCGAGTGAGTGGGCCAAACAGCATAAACCTGAGGGTTTGCTGGGTTTTTCTGAAAAATTCCATGCGTGGCGTCGTGGGTAGAATCTTTGGTGTGTTTTATCTACGATGTACGGTCTATTAAAGTGACCTATCAAAGGTAAAACATGACCGAAAAAATTCATCGCAGCGACATCTACGGCGACTTAAAAAACAGGGATGAAAAAGAGGCGGCTCCTCTTATCCCTGCCTCCACCGTCATTCTTTTGAGAGACGGGGCTAGTACCAACGATTCTAATGTCTCGCAGTCCGGTGAAGACATCGAAGTGTTAATGCTACAAAAAAATAAAAATATTAGTTTCGGTGGTATGTGGGTTTTCCCTGGCGGCCGAATAGACGATGAAGATTACGATAGCGACGGACGTGAAGCATCCGATCTAATGAAAGCTGCACTTGCCGCGGCAGTAAGAGAAACCGTCGAGGAAACCGCATTAAACGTTGATGCTGAAGATTTTGTTTATTTCGCACACTGGACACCGCCCCCGGCGACGCCTAAACGTTTTTCCACGTGGTTTTTTGCAGCTGAAGCTGACAACACTAAGACAGCCTCTCATCATATTGAAGTCGACGGCGAAGAAATTCTCAATCATCGTTGGATAAGACCACGTGAGGCATTGGCACTGCATGCTGACGGCAAGATTGACCTAGCACCACCAACTTGGCTGACCCTTTACCACATAGACAAATACCCGCAGGTAGATCTGGCACTCGACCGGTTTCGTAACACTGATGAGAAAATTTATAAAACTCACGTGGCAAAAGATCAATCTGGTGTTCGCGTAGCCATGTGGCATGGAGACGCCGGGTACGAATCATGGGATCCCGATGTAGCGGGCGATCGGCATCGATTGGTGATGCAGGAACATGGGTTTGTGTTCGAAAATACCGTCGAAGAGTACTAGGAAAATTGTGAGACATGTTGCTACCGGAATTTAGTTATACCTACGCAGAACTCGGTACGAGTTTTTCTGCTGCGCTTGAACCTACACCTGTTCCGGCCCCAGGGCTGATAAAAGTGAACGCTGAGCTGGCGAAGTCGCTAGGCTTCGATCCCGCAGTTCTGGAGTCTGAAAAAGGCATCAGTGTGCTCGCGGGTAACAACACTCTGGCGGGAACGAAACCCTTAGCGGCGGTATACGCAGGTCATCAATTTGGACAGTTTAATCCGCAATTAGGTGATGGCAGAGCAATACTGTTAGGCGAGGTGGTGACCGCGAATAAAAGCCGGTTTGATATTCAGCTTAAAGGCGCTGGGCCAACACCCTACTCAAGAGGAGGGGATGGTAGGGCGCCGCTTGGACCTGTGCTTCGCGAATATCTCGTAAGTGAAGCGATGCATGCCTTGAATGTTCCCTCTACGCGTTCACTCGCAGCTGTGACGACTGGAGAGCTCGTCTATCGGGAAGAACCTTTGCATGGCGCTGTTCTCACCCGCGTAGCGAGCAGTCATATTAGAATTGGTACCTTCCAGTATTTTGCCGCAAAGGGCATGCGAGACGAATTGAAACAGATGGCGGACTATGTCATCGAGCGGCACTATCCGGCTGCGTTAGACACAGCCCAACCTTATGTTGAGCTGCTCTCTAGTGTGGCAAAAAATCAGGCTTCACTGATCGCGAGATGGCAACAGTTGGGCTTCATACACGGGGTGATGAATACCGATAATGTGTTGCTGTCAGGCGAAACTATCGACTACGGGCCCTGCGCATTTCTGGATGTCTTCGATCCTCAACAGGTATTTAGCTCTATAGATCGAAATGGAAGATATGCCTTTCAGAATCAGCCATCGATCGCTCACTGGAACATCATGCAATTTGCGCAGACGCTATTGCCGCTTATCGATGATGACATCGACAAGGCTATTGAGTTGGCGCAAGCGGTAGTAGATGAATTTCCGACGTTTTATCAGACTGCTTACCAAAAGGGCATGAATCAAAAGCTAGGGCTAGCAGCTGATTGTGTAGCAGGACCAGAATTAGCTGACCAGTTTTTATCTTTACTGGCTGAGAGTCAGTGCGATTTCACTTTGGCATTTCGAAGACTCTCAGAGATTTGCCACGCGACACGTTCTGACGTCGAGAAGGCCGACTCGCCGGGTGGTGATTCGGTATCAGCACTGTTTGAATTTTCTGCTTCTTTCGATGGATGGTTGCAAGAATGGAAGCAGGCGCTTAAGACACCGGGTTGGGCAGCGACTGATCCGACAGAAGTATTTAGTGTGAACCCAGTTTATATACCGAGAAACCATCTGGTCGAAAAAGTGATTCTCGAGGGCTATCAGGGAAATTATCAAGTTTTTGAAGACCTGCTGACACGGATCATCAATCCGACGGTGTACAAAGCACAATATGCCGAATATGCCCGAGCGCCGGAAAGTGAAGAAATTGTTCGGCATACTTTTTGTGGCACTTGAGTTTGAGTAGCAAAAGCGATGATGCGCGTGAAACCTTTGGCTGGGTAGGGCTTGATTCGAGCGCGCCTAAGTACGCGGCGCAAAGGAAGTATCTGACTGCTAATAATGGTATTAAGGGGTTAGAAGTCGTCGACGCAGGAGACGTGGAGCGAGCAAGAGACACCTTTTATCGCGACGGATTTGTTGCTGTCCGCAACCTGCTTACCCAACAGCAGCTTTCATTTATCCGTCAGGGATGCGATCGGGTCATCAGCGAAATCATGCAACTCGATGAGCGAGGGTTAGGCAACAGAGGGTCTCATCGCTATTCTTTCGGCAGCACAAGCCTCACTGGCCAGATGAGTCATCATCCTGAATGGGCGATGTTGCTAGATCTTCCAGACCTTGATGCCATCCTGACGGCCATATTCAATTCCGAAGATTATGTTTCGAGAGGCGCGGGCGGGGATTTTTGCCTACCCGGTGCAGTGAACTACCAACCACTACATTCAGATATGGGAGATTACCGCGAGCACAAAGATCAGGAGACAGGTAAGACAATTTATAAATCAGGCGCTTTCCAAGATCCGAGAGGTATTCTGAATTATCGTGACTTACCTTGTCCTTTTATTGCGTGTAATTTTCCGATGGTGGACTTTACGCCTATCAATGGACCGACACGGCAAATTCCTGGCACCCAGAATACAAAGGAACCCATACCTAATCTGGCAAACGAGCCGGAGTGGATGAAACTCAGTACTGTTTGTCCGGTACCGGCAGGAAGCGTGGTCATCAGGGACGTTAGAGCATGGCACGGTGGAACACCTAATCTCTCGAATGAAATCAGAGCGATTCCCAATGCGGAATTTTTTGCCCCATGGTTCAGGCAAAATGTACGTCCCTCACTACCGCAGAACCTGTTTGAATCTATGAGCCAACGTGGGCAGAGCGTGTGTCGAGAAATTGTTGCGCCGGCCGGGCATCGGTTGACGCTGGGCTACCGAGACAATCTTGGCGGCACCCCGGAGGTGTTCCGTGATTAGCTTAAGCTTCGAATTTTAGACCGTTGGCGACAGTGACAATTTTTCCTGCGGTCGGTTCGCTGAAATGGGTGCCAATCACAAGCGTAGCGGAGTCCGCCAATTGCCCGAGTATCCGCGTGCGGCAACTCGCGGCAGCCTCAGGATCTTCATCAAAAGAAGCTGTCCAATCTGGATGAGCAATTTGACAGGGGTGGTGCATAAAATCTCCGGTGATCATTGCATCTTGGTTTCGAGAAGCCAGCATGATGCTAACGTGTCCGGGAGTGTGACCAATCGTTGGTATGAGTTTGAGCTCTCTTGAAATCACATGGTCAGTTTCTACCAGATCCACGAGTCCAGCATCAAACACAGGCTTGATGGAATCAAGCATGATGGCTACCTGGTCTTCATCGGAAGACTTCGACCAATACTCGTATTCAGTTTTGCCAAATAGATACCTCGCGTTAGGAAATGTAGGCACCCAGGCATCGCCGTCCTTCATTGTGTTCCAACCCACATGATCGACGTGAAGATGGGTGCAAACAACGAGGTCCACAGACTCTCTGGTCCACCCTGCGGTCGCCAAATTATCTAGAAAACTGGTTTGCAGTGATTTGCCGCCAAGCATGTGACGGGGTTTGTCATTACCAATGCATGTATCTACCACTAGACGTATGCCAGGCGCGTCGACGAGAAACACCTGAAAAGCCAGCTTAATATAGCCTTCTTCAGTGACATAATGAGGGAATAGCCAATCAATTTTTTTGATCGCGTCCGGTGTCGCCGCCGGCATGAACGCGGTATCCGTGCGGTAGGGAAGTGGCATTTCCATTTCCAGTATGCGGGTAACCTTGATGTCGCCTATCTGCCAGCTATTGAGCATTTCAACGTTCCAACTGCTTTTGCAGGGTTGTGCGTTTGGTGATAGTGCTGAGTATACGCAGTCATAATCGTCTCGCCATCTAAAATACGCAAAACGCCAGTGTTGAGCGTGCTGCGATTGCCGATGTCGGTCTTGAAAACGTTTTGTTGGGGTTAGTAACCAGGATCTTGTAGATCGAGCAGAGGGAAGGCGCTAACGACTGAAGGCGAGGCTACCGGCGAAGCAGCGGTGATAAAGGTTGGGTCCAGTTCGCTAAAATCTTTGACGCCCAGCAGCGCCAGCGTGCCAGATATCTCTTTTTGTAGTAACTGCAGGCAGCAGATAAGGCCTTCGAGTCCACCGGCAGCCAATGCCCAAGCTTCCAAACGCCCGATACCCACAGCATCAGCGCCGAGCGCCATTGCTTTGACGACATCTGAACCGCGGCAGATACCGCTATCAAATGCGATTTCAGCGCGTCCATTCACAATATCGACCACTTCAGGTAGCAAGTCTATTGCACCTCTGCCATGGTCAAGTTGTCTGCCGCCGTGATTGGAGACGTAAACAACGTCAACACCATGATCAACAGCTTTCTCAGCGTCCTCGGCCGTGTTGATTCCCTTGAGGATGAGTGGAATATCAAATTTTTGCTTTATTCGCTCGACGTCTTGCCAGTTAAGGCTGGCTTGGTAGCCCATGTCACCGGGTGACGTCGGCGAGGTGGGGGTTACACCCTTTGCGATATCTCGTTCGCGCCGGCTAACAACCGACGTGTCAACGGTGAGACAGAAAGCCTTGTAACCGCTGTCGATAACACGCCGAATGATGTCGTCGACCCAATTTGCATCACCTCTAACGTAAAGTTGATAGACCTTCGCCGCATTTGAAGCCTCAGCAATCTCCTCAACGTCTGGCGTGCACACTGAACTCGCGATGCTCATGATGCCCGTATCCGCTGCCGCCTTGGTGGCGGTCGCACCGCCACCGGGATCAAAAACCTGCAAGGAGCCAACGGGAGCGAGCAAAACAGGCATGCTCATGCGCTGTTTGAGAAAGGTCGTCGACGTGTCTATTGAAGAGACATCATTCAGAACGCGTGGTTTGAATGCCAGCGAATCAAGCGACTGTCTGTTCCGAGCAACAGTGGTTTCAGTCTCCGTGCCACCGATTAGATAGTCCCAACTGGTCTGGTTCAGATTGCGTTTAGCTAGCTTCACCATTTGATGAAGCGTATGGAATGGCTTCTTCGGCAACTTTTCCCTCTCCCCGCGAGTTTTGGTTTTAGTCCAGTTCGCTGACCGAGCTAATGACTTTTGCAACGATGCCGTACTCAATAGCCTCTTCGGGGGACATCCAGTAGTCACGGTCGGTGTCTTTCTCAACCTGTTCTAACGGACGGCCGGTTTCGTCTGAAATCATTTTATTGACGCGTTTCTTCGTTTTGAGTATCTGCTCAGCCTGAATGCTGATGTCTGTTGCGTCACCGCGGGACCCGCCCGATGGTTGGTGAACAAGGTAACGGGTGTTTGGTAACGAATACCTGTTTTCTTTTTTTGCTGCAAGATAAATCGTTGTCGCGGCACTGGCGACCCAACCGGTACCAACAACGCGCACCTCTGGCTTGATGAACTTGATCATATCGTAAACAACATCGCCGGACTCAACATGACCACCGGGAGAACTGATATAAATTGTAATCGGATCGTCGTTCTCAGCGGCAAGTGCCAGTAATTGATGGGTCACAGTTCTCGCAACCCGCTCGTTGATCGATCCAAAAATAGATATTGATCTCGAGTTAAATAGCTTTTCGTCCATGAAGCTTGAGTTCCCAGGTTTTTCTTCCGAAGACTCTTCATCCATTCGTAAGTTGAGGTTTGCCGTGTTGGACATTGTGTAAGGTGTGGAAGTTGACATTGTTTCTGAGAATCCTTTAAGCGTGCATCGGTATAGTGGCGGTGAGCGCAATTATGCAACACCGGTTCTTTCTTCAAGAATAGCAACGCGAGTCGGGTAAAGCTACACAGGTTGGTGAAACAACCCGCCACGGCGCTGACAACAATATGGGGATGAGATTGCAGTAAAACAAGTCGCCCGGGCTAAGCGGGAGTTGATCGCAAGCCGGTCAAACCCTACTGCGTTTTAATCGATCACACTGTCCGATATATCGGACAGTGTCGTATACGCATGACTTCATGAACGCTTTTTGCCGCCAGTCAAAAACCTAACTCATTGATAAATATGCAAATAACTATTTCCCCGTAGTGGCATGAAGCTTGCGTTACTAGTTGGCAGTGGCGTTAGAAGGGCGTGAAACAAATGACAAACGCGGTCCTCGCGCGGCACGAAATAAGCTCGCAACCATAAGTAAAAAGAAACCAGAAGATAGGGACCAAGCATGAGTCAACAGCTTGCCAGCTCTGAAGAGGCGGGAATGACCGACGGCGTACTAGCCAGCAGAATAACTCAGGGACAGCGAGTTGCTGAAGTTGAATTGTATAGAAGATACCAACCGAAATTGTCGCGAATGCTCAAATCAATCGCGTCGAATCCTGCCGACGTCGCTGACATTCATCAGGAAGTTCTCAGGATAGTGATAGAAAAGTTAAGAGCGGGAGAGCTTAGAAACAAAAACAAACTGGGCAGTTTTGTGCTTCAGGTTGGTCGTTATCAGACGCTGGGTTTTTACCGCAAGCAGCGGCGGTTTCAGTTCTGTGAGGACATGGAATCTTACGAAGATTCCGATGCTAACGATCCGATTCGTGTCCAATACCGCGCGATAGTGCGGGAAGTGATTGATAGCATGGAGCAGCGTCGGGATAGAAGTATCCTGTATTTCTTCTACATTGAGGAGCAGGAAAAGCAAGACATATGCGAACGGCTTGAATTGTCGACATTGCACTTTGATCGCGTGCTTTTTCGGGCACGACAAAGATTCAAAACGAAGTGGTTAGACAGAACCGAAAAACTGGAGACTGACTAAGTAATCATGGAAAACTACAGAGAATATCACTCGATTGTAAAAACCTTCCTCGAGGAAGTTGATTTCGGCCAATTTAGCGATACGTCGGAGGAAGTCTCTTACACCCAAGCTGTCGGTATAGAAAATAAAATGAAACAAGCTTTTCTCAAGGTGCTAAAAGAAGATTTTGTTTAGCTCTGCGCTAACGCTCGGTAAACTTTGACGTCGCTATATTCCTTCAACTCGTCGAGATCAGGTATCGTTGTTGTCGTGATTCGGTCCAGAATCTCATAGCCCCGTAATTCAAATTGCTTTATTCGTGAATCAGCGATGAGAATTTCGTCTCCTAAGTTTGGCAATAACGCGAGTAGGGGAAAGTTATCTCGGTCGTATAAAACATCTGCCGCAACGACCACATCGACGTTGCCATCCAATTTGCTGATATCATCAATCTGTTGAATCTCAACATGATTCAAACAGGCATTTGCCTCAATTGCATCTTGTGACATTGGGTCGTTGTCGCAGGCGATGACGTGCTCGGCACCGGCCAAGCTCGCAGCGATGGCAACCACCCCGGAGCCAGAACCAAAATCAAGCACCGATTTACCTTTCACGATTTCGGGGTTTTGTAGTAAATGTCGCGCCATTACTTGGCCGCTGGCCCAGCAGAACGCCCAATAGGCTGGTGCTTCAAGAATCCGCAATACTTCATTGTCGGGCATTCTTCCCGTTGGGAAATCCTCGGAAAGCAGAAATAGGGACACCTTTGGACACAAGGGCAGCGGTGTCTGAACGAGTTCTGCCTGACTAATGGTGTCGCGAAGATTAGCGTCAATTGTTTGTTTGAGCGTGTCTAGTTGCTTTGTCACCTTGGCGCTGGTTCCGATATGTTTTTGGCGCGATCATTCTATATGAGAATCCAGTGCTTTACCTCGGCAGACTTATCTATGTAGGATAAATGCTTATTCACTCATTCAGCAGAGGCACACCATGGCGATAGATTTTCAGTTCAGTCAGGAAGTAGAAGACGCACGTTTGATGATGCGTGAGTTCCTGCAAAATACGGTTAAGAAAGAGTTCGAAATATTGCGTAACCGAGGAGATGCATCGCGGGATGATTGGTCGGTGCTAGTGAAGGAGCTCCGAAGCAGGGCGAAAAGCGAAGGTTTCTGGTTACCCCACATGCCAGAGGACGTTGGGGGCATGGGATTGGGCATAACAGCCGTAGCGGCGGTATCGGCAGAGGCTGCGAAAGTGCCGATGGGCCCTTACATTATTAACTGTCAGGCGCCCGATGAGGGCAACATGCACACGCTTTACCACTTTGCAACGGACTACCAACGTGAAACGTTTCTAAAGCCATTGTTGGAGGGTACCGCGAGATCTTGTTTCTCTATGACCGAACCAGAAGTCGCGGGTTCTGACCCAACGTTAATACAGACAGCGGCGGTTCAGGATGGTGATGATTGGGTGATTAATGGTCACAAGTGGTTTACCTCCGGCGCTAAGGGTGCCGACTTTGCTATCGTGATCGCAAAAACTGATCCTGATGCGAGTGTAGCGCAAGCTCGAAACTCGGCTTTTATTGTACCGCTTGACTCTCCGGGTTTTGAAATAGTGCGCGACGTTGAGACGATGGGTGGAAAACACAATCATCCGGAAGTTAGATATCACGATGTGCGTGTGCCGAAGGAAAATTTGCTAGGCGAGCGCGGTGGGGGCCATAAACTGGGTCAGGTTCGTCTCGGACCGGCCCGTCTGGCGCACTGCATGCGATGGCTGGGGCAGATAGAAATGGCATTAGAGATGCTGATCGATAGAGCTCAGAAAAGATTTGCCCATGGCTCGCTTCTATCTGAAAAACAGAGTATCCAGTGGATGATGTCCGACAGCGCTATGGAATTATATTCCTCGAAGTTAATGGTGCTGCACGCTGCCTATAAAATCGAGAATGGCATGGAATTTAAGCAGGAGGTGTCAATGGCCAAGCATCATGTTGCGAACACTTTGTGGCGAGTTGTCGATAGAGCAATGCAAGTGCATGGCGCGCTCGGGTATTCGACAGATACGCCGCTCGCTGGCATGATGCAGCAGGCTCGCTGGGCGAGGTTGGCAGATGGTGCAGATGAAGTGCATCAGATGCGTATCGCCGAACTCTTGATGAAAGCTTATAACGACGACGGGTCGATAAATCAGGGTGTAGGTGGTTTGCCGTTATAGTAAGTAACGTAAGTAACAAGAAAAATTAGGCGCGTTTTAACATACTTGTCAATTGCCAAGCAGTTGCTGAGCAAGTGAAATAAGCGGGCTAAAACAACAGAGAGGTTTTCTATGTCAGTCACGGCAGCGAAGCAGGGTGCAGCTGTAGCAATATGTTGTTACACGAAAAAGATTTTCAGCAGCCTGTTTTTCTTCCTGTTAATTCAAAGCGTTAATGCGAGCGAACAGGAGAGAGATCTATACTCGATTGCTGAGGCCACTTCAGCCGATCGTATACAGCAAGATATTCAGCAGTTGGTTGATTTCGGTACTCGCCACACATTATCTGAAACGCAATCAGAAATCCGCGGCATCGGCGCGGCAAGAAGATGGATAAAGTCTGAGCTCGAAGAAATTTCCCGTAATTGTGGAGAGTGTTTAGAGGTCTATTTTCAGAGCGATATTGTCGGCGGCGTAAAGCGTATTCCCAATCCAACGGAAGTTGTAAATGTTGTTGCCGTGCTGCGGGGACAAACCGATCCAGACCGCTATGTGATTATGTCGGGGGACATCGATTCCAGAGTATCGGATCCTATGGATGGTACAAGCGATTCTCCCGGCGCAAACGATAATGCTTCTGGCATGGCCGGCGTACTGGAAGCTGCGCGTGTGCTTAGTAAGTATCGTTTTGCGGCAAGTATCGCTTTCGTTGGTTTGTCCGGAGAGGAGCAGGGACTGTTTGGTGGCAAAATTATGGCTGAACAGGCGCTCAGGGATGACTGGCGGATAGAAGCGGTGTTGAACAACGATATGATTGGAAATATCTCCGGTATCAACGGCATCACTGATAATGCAACCGCAAGAGTCTTCTCCGAGGCTACCCGTCCTCTCGAGACTGAGAAGCAAGCAAGAATGCGCCGTTTTACCGGTGGTGAGGTGGATTCGCCTTCGAGAAATGTTGCCCGTTACATTGACACTATCGCAGACCGCTACATTCGTAATCTAGATGTCATGATGATCTATCGTCTGGACAGGTTTGGTCGGGGTGGTCATCACAGACCTTTCAACGAAGTGGGTTATCCTGCAGTTCGAATCATGGAGACGAATGAACACTACGATCGACAGCACCAGGACATCCGGCAGGAAGGCGACCGGCGCTTCGGAGATACAATCGATGGGGTCAATTTTGAATATGCGGCGAAAATGACCGCCCTCAATGCCGTGAGCCTTGCTGCAATGGCCTGGGCACCTGCACCTCCAGAGGACGTTGTGATTGAGGGAATGGTTGGACCCCATACAACACTCAAGTGGAAGATAGATGATAGTGCAGCGAGCTATAAGTTGTATTGGCGCCTAACGACTGAGCCGCAGTGGACCCGAAGTCGTGAAGTAGGACATGTGAACGCATTCACATTAAAAAATGTCGTAATAGATAACTATATTTTTGGTGTTGCTAGCGTTAATGATCAAGGCGTTGAAAGTCCTGTTGTTTTCCCTGGACCCATTGGTTCATTCATCTTCGTTTCGGAGGAGTGATTGATCTAAACTCACGCGCTCAATTTGGGTGCCCAAAACAGTTTGCGATCAGTCTAATTCTCGGCGATAGCCTTTATCGATTGCACGGATTTGCGGCATCAGGACTCCAGTGACAATAGTCAGTAAAACGAGAATAATGCCGCTGGTAACGAGCCCGACCTGTATGCTGATATTATCGACGAGGTAGCTGATAGGTAGTACTCCTAGTGGCATAAGTCCATGTGACATCATATCGATGCTCATAACCCGTCCCCGCATACGCTGACTCACCTGTAGTTGAATCAGGCTCCGGTTCATCGACATGTTTATCGCCGATGCTAAGCCAATAAAACCAATGACCGTCGCGGCAAGATAAAAGTCGATTGTGATAGCAAAGACCGCGACACCAATTCCCCACATGATGCTCGTAATCAGTACCCAGTAGCCTTTTCTTTTCAGATTTCCCAGTTTTGCCAGCATCAGTGAACCGGCGATTGCGCCAACGCCCATGAATGTCATCAGTAGGCCAAGGTCATCTGGCCCACCTTGCAACACGTCTCGATTAAAAGCCGGCAAGAAAGTGTTAATTGATAAACCGAACAGGAACGGAAATATTGACAACAGAATCAACCCGCCGACAATCTTCGACTTAATAACGTACTGAACACCTTCAATTAAGTCGTTGATGGGTGATTTTTCGCTAGTCGCGGTCGGCGTCCCTTTATGTCTAATCGGCATCACGGTAAAGGCAGATACTAGATAGAGTGCGGCCAAAACGATATATACCAGACCGACGCCAAAAGACGACGACGTGTCACCATCGGCAAAAATGGCAATCATAAAACCAGCCAATGCCGGGCCAAGAATACGTGCGAGATTCCATGACGCAGTGTTGAAGGCCATTGCATTAAACATGAGTGATTCGCCAACTATCTCTGGAATGAACGCAGTTCTTGCTGGTATTGATAGCGCCATTACGGTGCCATTGAATAATCCCATCCAGATGAAATGTTCAAAAGTGACTTCTCCATTCAGAACGTAGTAAGCCATGACAAGCGTGGCACAACCATTGGCAAAAGGTCCCCAGCCAATGATGCCTTTCTTCTTTATTCGATCTGCGAGCACGCCACCGATTGGCGAGAAGATCACCTGCGGCAGCATAAATGCCAAGGTGACATAAGTGAGGCTCACGGCTGATGAAGTCATCTCGTAAACCAGCCAACCTCGGGCAACGAGTTGCATGTTCATGGCGAATGCAGAACCAAGCATGCCAATCCAAAGGAACATATAATCACGCTCTTTTAAAGAGGCGAACATCGAATCGTCGACGGGGCTTGGCATGTCTTGCGTGATATCTACCTCAGTGGAGGGAACAGATTCGGGACATGCGTTCTTACCTGGTTTGCTCAATCAAGCATCCAGTTTTCTACCCGTATTTTCCTGTCTCATGGGAAGGTTACATCTCCGTAAATTTAAGAATAGCCCGTATCTGCATTGAAAGAGAATCCAATACTTCTGCAGCGATGGTCACTTGTTTATTGGCTTCATCGAACTGGCGCACCTCTATTGCCTCGCGCACGCCAGGAATGGTTTTGACACCGTAGCCCGTGTAGAAACCCGGCGCATAGATATGATGTTTGTACCAGCTTCTGCCGGTGAGTCCATGTGGTCGTGTCAATTTTCGCTCAGTCAGGTAGAGCATTTGATTCACTTTCACTTGATCTTCAGCCGAGAGCATTTTGTTGCCTGATGTTCGATCGTATTTTTCGGCAGCTATTTGTAATCGTCCTAGCGCGTTTTTTAGCGGTGCGAAGTTCAGGTGTGGTACCTCAGCTTTACGTGTGGGTGCTTGCAGGCTTTTTGTCGGGTCCAGTGCAAGCTCAAAAACGCCTTCGTCAAGTTGAGCATTGTGAATACGGGTTTCTTGCCGCATATTTTTGATCAGCGCCTCAAGTTCCTCTATGTAGAGTGCTACATTGTCAGCGAACCCAACAAAGTCAAACGGTAGCAGGGGCGCGTTGGCAAGTCTTAATGTTGCGCGACCAGCCACCTTCGCAAGCACTTCTCCGTAGGTAAGATCGGGATCTCGCCATGTCGTGTAATGCTCATAAGTATCATAAAGTGTGTGATAGCTGCCGCCGTTGCCTTCACCGGAAAACGAAAGGTTTGCCGAGGCGATCCCCAAATGCTGGAGGAAGGGGGTGTAGTCTGATCCTGAACCAAGCGGATAAAGCCTAATATCGCCCCGATTAACGGTTTCAGCTTTCTGTCGTTTATTGCCACTGACTGCCAGGCGCGCTTTGAGACGTTTTTTGAGAGATACGTTTGTCTGCGGATCATTAACATCAGTTGCGACCTGATTAAAAAATTTCTCTAGGGTATGACTTCCGCCCATGGAGAGAAAGCCTCTGCTGTTGCCATCGGTGTTCAAATAAGCGACGGCGTGTTTTTTAAGATCTTTCGCGTTGTCCTCAACCCATTCGGTTGAACCGATTAAACCGGGTTCTTCAGCGTCCCACACACCGTAGATGATCGTTCGCGCAGGAGGATTGCCGTTTTTTGCGAGGTGAGCAATTGCTTTTGCCTCAGCCAGTAGCGCGACCATGCCACTTAAAGGGTCAGCGGCCCCGTGGTTCCATCCATCATGATGATTCCCGCGAATAACCCACTCATCGGGATAGGTGCTGCCCTTCCATCGAGCGATAACATTGTATGCAGTGACCATGTCCCAGTTAAATTTCAGTTTAAGGCGCACTTTCGCGGGACCCGGCCCCATGTGATAGGTGATCGGCAGTCCGCCGGCCCACTCTCGCGGCACAGTTGCCCCACCCATGGCCGAGAGTAGCGGTTGCGCATCTTTATAAGAGATAGGCAGCACGGGTATCTTGGTAATGGTCGAAGCATCTTTTTGTTTAAGCCTCTTTGCCTTTTTAGTGGCGCCAATGCCTGGTGTTAACACATCGCCTGGATATGTCGGCATATCCATTACAGAGCCTCTTTGCACTGCTGTTTCATGCTTGTAAGGGCCCTCCGGATAGGTGTCGCCGATGACGTACCCGTCATCAGCCGGATCAGAGTAAATAATGGTGCCTATTGCGCCTTTCTCGGCAGCAAGCTTTGGTTTGATGCCTCGCCAGGATTTACCGTATTTAGCGATCGCTATTTTGCCTTTAAGGCTAATACCGTATCTTTCCAGAAGTGCGTGATCTTCTGGTCGACCATAGTTGATAAATACCAGCTCGCCCTCAACGTCACCATCTATTGAAAATGCATTGTAGGGTGGTAACAACTCCGTTTGTTCTGACGTGCTTGCATCCTCTGCGAGAGAATCCTCTTTCAGGGAGGCGGTGTATTGGCTTGGAGAGACAAGTTCAAGCAGTCGCTCTCTTGGAGTCGGCAACAGTATTTCGTATTTCTTAATCTCAGTTTCGTAACCCCATTCCTTCATGAGGCCTGCCACTTCCTCTGCAATCGCTTTGCCTGCAGCGGAGCCGACATGATGCGGTTTCTCAGAGAACTTCTTAAGCCAGATGTCCTGCTCGGTTGCGTTGATCCGGCGATCGAATTGGGTTTCAAGCTGCCTTTGTCGCTGGGCCGAAGCCTGATCAAAGCCCGCAATGTTTTCGGCGCTTGCCGTCGTTACTAACAAAATGCTTGAAAAACAAAAGCTGGCGGAAATTCGAGGAAGTTTCAAGCGCCAATAGGTCGTTGGAATAAGTTTCAAATATCTGTTCATTGCGATTGCCAAAACGAAGGGTAACGCATTAAACATGCCGTAAAATTTGTCCGATTGCAATTTTGATCACGTGACGTCAGAACCGCGCCAGTTTTTCTTAACGGGCAGAACCACTAATCAGCCGACGTCCATCTCGGGTATCAGAAAGACCGAACGAGTCCTGTCGTAATACAGTAAAGCAGCCTTGATGAGCGCCGTCGCCAGTTGGCGTGTAAAGCGTTCAGGCGGTTGCACTGGGTCAGTAATCAGCATAGTGTCGGGTTAACAATATGACATACCTAAATAACGAGGCAGAAAACCGCCTCGACTGTTTGTTTTGAGGTGCAGTATCCCGGATGGAAAAAAATAAGAATCCCGGACTAACACGGGAAAAACAAAAGCGGACATCCAGACGCGAGGTGCTACGTGGAATTGCAGGCGGGATCACTGGCACTGCAATGGCCGGAAGCGCCTTTGCAGCAGCTGACACAGGATCGACCAAGATCGATAAGACTCATGGTTACCTTCCTCCTGATGTGCCTAGCTGGTCGAAATCTCTTGGGCCTGGCGTTGTAACTCACCCCTACGGGCAGCCATCGAAGTTCGAAGCTGACGTGGTTCGTCGAAACGTTGACTGGCTTACTGCCGACCGAATTGCATCGGTGAGTTTTACACCTATTGCCGATATTAAGGGCATTATCACGCCGAGCGGGCTCGTATTTGAACGACATCACGCAGGTATTCCAGACATTAATCCGGATCACCACCGACTGATGATTCACGGGCTGGTTGAACGGCCGTTAGTGCTATCGATGAGTGATCTGATGCGTCTGCCCTCCGTGAGTAAGATCCATTTCTTGGAGTGTGCTGCTAACGGTGGTATGGAGTGGCGTGGGGCGCAGATGGATCGGGCGCAGTTCACGCACGGCATGATGGCGTGCTGTGAGTGGACCGGTGTTATGTTGTCGACACTTTTACAGGAAACGGGTGCGGCGTCTACTGCCACTTGGTTGCTTGCTGAGGGCGCCGACGGCGCTAAAATGAGTCGCAGCATACCGATGGCCAAAGCAATGGATGATGCGATGATCGTGTTCGCTCAGAACGGAGAGGCGCTAAGACCTGAACAGGGGTACCCGCTACGGCTGTTAACACCGGGATGGGAGGGAAACACCAGCATTAAGTGGCTGCGACGCCTCGAGTTGGGCGATCAACCGTGGCATCACAGGGAAGAGACATCTAAGTACACCGATCTAATGGCTGATGGCCAAGCGCGAGAATTCACTTTCGTGCAAGAGTGTAATTCGCTAATCACAACGCCCTGTCCGGAGAATCCGCTACGCGCAAAAGGTAAATACCAAATTGAAGGTTTGGCATGGTCTGGTCGAGGCAAAATTAAGCACGTTGACGTGAGTGTTGACGGAGGCGTCAATTGGCGCGAAGCCAAACTGGCAGGGCCGGTATTCAATAAAGCATGGACGCGGTTTAGCTTAGATTATGATTGGGACGGTTCGCCCGCGTTATTACAAAGTCGTTCGATGGATGATACGGGTTATGTTCAGCCTACCTATGAACAGCTCAAGCAGGTGCGGGGCACCAACTCAATTTATCACAAGAATGCCATTCACACGTGGCAACTATTGGCGACAGGAGACGTGGTAAATGTTCAGCTCGCCTAAGATTGTTACTGTGGTAATTCAATCTTTTTTTTACCTCACTTGCTCTTTTGTGCATCAGGCGATTGCCGCTGACTCGATTGCAACGCCCACCGGATATTACGGTGTAGGAAATGTTCCCAGTGCCACCGAGATTGCCGGTTGGAATATCGACGTCAGCCCCGACGGTAAAGGTTTGCCACCGGGGCAGGGGACTGTAGAAACTGGAGAAATGATCTACGACGAAAAATGTAGTTTATGTCATGGCAGCTTTGGTGAGGGAGTCGATGGGTTTCCCGTGCTCGCTGGCGGTGAAGGTTCTCTTACTGACACGCGACCAATAAGAACCGTTGGAAGTTACTGGCGATATACCAGCACACTATGGGACTACGTAAACCGAACTATGCCGTTTAACGAACCTGAATCGCTAAATGTTAACGAGGTATATGCGCTAGTGGCCTATGTGCTGTATCTGAACGATCTGGTTGACGACGAATTTACGCTCAATGAACAGAATCTCACGCATATTCGTTTGCCCAATGAATTGAATTTTATCTCAGACCCTCGGCCGGACGTGGCGAATGCGCGTTGTATGAACAACTGTAAAAATAGCGAGGAAGTTGTGATCGCGAGCTCTGTCGTTGCTAGCGTGACTGAAGAAAAACCATTGGAAGTCACGTCCCCTGAAATGCCAGTTGTAGGTCAAGATACTTATGACCGCTATTGCGCGCTATGCCACAAGTCAGGATTGGGTGGCGCGCCGATAGTTGGGCGCGAGGATGACTGGATTGATCGATTACCCTCTGGCATTGTCAAGATGACTCAGAATGCCATCGATGGATTCTCCGGCAGCTCTGGTATCATGCCTGCGAAAGGCGGTTTTGTTAGTCTGACGGAGACTGAAGTTGGCAACGCCGTTAAATATATGATGAGTAGGAGACACTGATTGATCATCCGAGCACCGCAACTGGTTGTTGTCCTGTTGTTTACGTGGGCTGCACTGTTCTTCGAATCTGTTCATGGAGAATCTGATGGGCCAAATAAGGCGCAAACAGAACACCTTAATATTGAGAAAGGAAAAGTACTGGCTTTCGATCGCAACCTTGGTAATTGTCTGGCCTGCCATTTCATTGCCGGTGGCGAGTTGCCGGGTAACGTTGGCCCCCCTTTAATACAAATGAAGTTGCGTTTTCCTGATCGTGCGGTGTTGCGTGCCCAGATCTGGGACGCTAAAAATAGAAATCCTGATACTGTCATGCCACCCTATGGCAGACACGGAATACTAACAGAGCAGGAATTAGATCTGGTTGTGGATTACATCCACGAACTTTGACGGTTAAAAATAGACAGTGAGTGAATATGATGGGTAAACAAATAACTAGGCGGGGTCTGTTGCAAGGACTCGCGGCATTTTCGTTCCTCGTAACATTACCGCTGAAGCTCATGGCACGAGCATCGGAGGCTTTTGAATCAACACGCGTAGACCGGATTTATGCGGAGCTCTTTGGTGATATGAAAATCGAGCCGAGCAGTGACGTAAAACTAAGGGCGCCCGAGATAGCCGAGAATGGCGCGGTGGTGCCTATCTCGATTTCAACCAACATAAGCGGGGTGCAGTCGATCTCGGTTGTGGTCGACAAAAACCCAACACCGCTTTCAGCAACCTTTCAGCTTGGCCCTTCCAGTCCGCCGGAGATTTCAATGCGAGTGAAGATGGGACAGAGCTCTGTGATAAGGGCGCTGGTTCAAACTGAGGCTCAGGTTTATATGGCGAGCCGTGAGGTCAAGGTAACTATCGGCGGTTGTGGCGGATAGTTCAGAAAAAGGGAGAAAATGATGGCTGCTAAACCAGTAAAGCTAAAAGGTAAAATTAAGAACGGCGTTGCCGAAATGAAGGCATTGATGCCGCACCCGATGGAAACGGGTACACGACGAGACTCTTCCGGCGATCTTGTTCAAGCGCACTATATCGAAAGTGTCACCTGCGAACATAATGGCGTTGTGGCGTTAAAAGCTGATTGGGGACCGTCAGTGTCCAAAAACCCGTATTTTGCTTTTAAGTTTTTGAATGCCACATCGGGTGACAAGGTCAAAGTGAGTTGGATCGACAACAGGGGCGAGACCGCCGACAAAGAGATTACGCTGAAGTAATGAAAGCTCCTAAACGCATGTGCGGAAAATCAGACCGGTTATTTAATATCGCTCCGTTGACAGCCATGAAGACAATCGTGCTCACATTGGCTTGCCTGTTAGTTGCCTTGCATGTTCATGGCGTTGAAAACACGCTTGAAGACAGTACGAATGCCGCTGAAGACAACCCAGAAGCTGATCGCTTGGCGATGGTTGAATACTACAAGAAGCGCTTTCCTAACATCGAACTTGCTGAGCACAACAACGGCGCTTATGCCATTGATGCAGGCAAAAGAGCGCAATGGTTGGAAATAGAAGAATTTCCTCCCTACGAAATAGATGTTGATGAAGGGGAAAATCTATTCAGTATTCCGTTTGCAAACGGTAAAGGATATGCCGATTGCTTTGCTAACAAAGGGATGGGTGTCAAACAAAATTACCCTTATTTTGATGCCGATCGGTCCGAAGTGATTACCCTCGATTATGCTATCAATATCTGCCGAGAGAGGCATGGTGAGAAGCCGCTCGATTATCTTGGCGAAGAAATGGGCTATATTACTGCCTACATGGCATTCACTTCACGTGGCAAATATTTCAATATTAATATACCCGATGCGGGGCTGCCGAGTTATAACAAGGGTAAAAAGTTTTACTACACCCGACGCGGCCAGTTAGATTTTGCTTGCAGCAGCTGTCACATTGCCGCAGCCGGTAATTTGATAAGAGCGGAGGTGTTAAGTGCTTCCATCGGCCACGCAACGCACTGGCCAACCTACCGACTAAAGTGGGATCAGCTGGGTGGACTACATCGTCGATTTATCGAGTGTAATGAACAAATTGGGGCAGAAGGCCTCGAACCCCATGGCGAAACTTACCGAAATCTAGAGTATTTTCTGACTTACATGAACAATGGCATGGAATTGAACGGCCCTGGAAGTAGAAAATGAATAGCAAGGCGATTGCTTTTGACATGACGCTGGTTTTCGCCATGCTGGTCCTCACTGTTGTTGGCTGCTCTGAGCCAACTCGCTCTGTAGTTGAAGCTCACAGCGAGGGGGAAATGACGACACGAGCGACTGCTCGTTTGAGCGGAGTTGAAAGCGTGGAGGAAATGCTTAACGACGCCGAGATGAAGTATCGAGAAGCCCAACAACTCGAGCATGCCTGGAAAGCGACGCCAAAACACGTGCAAGCGGCTCGTAAGGCGCTTCAGGCTAACGATCAAAAAGCGGCGATGACTGCTGCCAAACGGGCTTTGCATTCGGCCAATGCGTCCTTGGCGCAGGCCATGCGGGGCGAAGATGAGTGGCGAAACCACGTTGTGAAATAGATGAGTGTATCCCGCCGTGATTTCATTCACCTGCTGACCCTCTCGGGTATGGCGACGGGGCTTTCCGGTTGTTCGTTGCTTGATTTGGCCAATGCCTCGCAGAGCGCTAATAATCTTTACGATGTGCCAGCTTTGGGGCAGGTGCGCCTGCTTCACATCACCGATACCCATGGTCAGTTAAATCCGATTTACTTCAGAGAGCCGAACGTGAACCTAGGCATTGGAAATGCTCGGAATCGGCTGCCTCACCGTGTGGGGAAAAAACTTTTAGATCTGGTACCTGACCTGACGGATCAGCAAGCGCATGCATTCACTTATCTAAATTTTTCAGAAGGCGCTGAAAAGTATGGTGAGGTGGGCGGTTTTGCTCACTTGAAAACGTTGGTCGATCGTCTGCGAAACAATGCTGGCGGCAGCCTGTTGCTGGATGGCGGTGACACATGGCAAGGATCTGGCACCGCGTTGTGGACGCGCGGTAAGGATATGGTGGGTGCTTGTAATTTGTTAGGTGTCGACGTGATGACAGGGCACTGGGAGTTCACCTACAAAGAAGATGAAATACGTAGCAACATCAGAGACTTTACAGGTGATTTTGTAGCTCAGAATATCAGGGCGACGGAGGATGCGCTGTTCGATGGCGTTGAAGTGTACGATGAAGATACGGGACACGTTTTTCCACCTTACGTCATAAAAATCGTTAATGGAAAAAGGTTGGCGATCATTGGTCAGGCATTTCCGTATACCCCTATTGCTAATCCCTCTCGAAATATTCCCGATTGGCGTTTCGGTATACAGGAGGAAGGACTAAGAGAGCTTGTCGGTGAATTGAGAAAGTCAGAAAAACCAGACGGTATCGTGCTGCTGTCGCACAATGGGATGGACGTCGATCTCAAACTCGCCTCGAGGGTCTCTGGTATCGATGTGATACTGGGTGGTCACACCCATGATGGCGTGCCAAAACCGGTTGAAGTGAAAAATGCAGGTGGCACAACACTCGTCACTAATGCTGGATCTAACGGCAAGTTCGTTGGCGTTGTTGATCTCGAGTTTGGCGATAACGGGCTGATTGCCTATCAGTACCATCTGTTGCCAGTTTTCGCCCGCATGATCCCGGCAAATGTTGAGATGCAAGATTATATTGATCGTGTTCGAAAGCCTTACCAGCAGACTCTGAATGAGGAGCTGGCGCTGACGGAAGGACTGCTATACCGTCGTGGAAATTTTAATGGCAGCTTCGACCAGGTAATCTGTAATGCCCTCATCAGACAGCTAGATGCTGAAATAGCATTATCCCCGGGGTTCCGATGGGGAACCAGTGTGTTGCCTGGCGAGGTTATAACGATGGACCGATTGTTGGATCAAACGGCGATTACCTATCCCGAAACGTATGTGAGAACGATGAAGGGAGGAGAGCTAAAAAGCGTGCTTGAAAGTGTCGCGGATAATCTGTTCAACCCTGATCCATATTTTCAACAGGGCGGCGATATGGTGCGCACCGGGGGGCTTCAATACTCCTGTTCGCCAAATGGTGTGTCAGGTAAGCGAATCAATGATCTGCGAACAAACAACGGTGAGCCTGTCGAGGAACGGAAAGATTATAAGGTTGCGGGATGGGCTACGGTAGGAAGTCGATCAACGGGCGCACCGGTGTGGCAAACAATTGCAGATGACTTGCGTGATAGACAAGTTGTTCGACTGAATAGTATCGATAAACCGCGGCTAAAGGGGATAACAGATAATGCTGGTTTGGCGGACTACTGACAATGGCTAGCGGGCAACTTTGGCGCCAGGCTCATCATAAATGGCGAGTATTTTCGTCACATCTTGGGTGGGTATTGGCCCTGTCACTATCGACGGACATGCTTGCTGCAGCAGATTCGGAACTCAAACCTTTTGCGGAAGCACAGGTTTTATTGCAGGTGAGCGACAATAATGCTGCTACCTACACTTCAGTGCTCGATATTTCCAACAACCTGATCAAGCATTACGGCGGCCCTGATCTGGTAGATATCGAAATAATAGCTTTTGGTAAAGGGGTTGAGATGTACTTCGACGAAACGGGGGCAGAAAACCCTAACCAGATACGCATCAGAAGTCTGCAAGAAAATGGCGTGCGTTTCTATGTTTGTATGAACACGCTGGATAGTCTTGAAAGGGCCTCAGGAAAGCGTCGGACGATATTGCCGAACATTGTGGGTGTTCAAACTGGCGTTGCTTTTATTGTCGATGAGGCAAACGAAGGGTTCACTGTAATAAAGCCTTGATGCTAGTTCTTCGATCAGGCAATCAGATCCTGAGAAGACTGAATGAGTATATAGCCAGCCATAACAATGAGAAAAATGCCAAAACCTCTTTTCAATGTATTTTGGGCAATGTAACCGGAAACGTATTTGCCAAAAAGTGAACCAATCGCGCCGATGAGTGAAAAGGCGATGATAACTTCCCAGTCTAGCGATAAATCGAATGCTTCCAGCACATCGAGGTATTTCGCAAAGCCCGTAAATGACTTGAGCGCAATGATGACCATGCTTGTCGCTACCGCGCGATGCATATTCAGACCGCCTAGCAAAACCAAGGCAGGCACAATTAAAAAGCCGCCACCGACACCTACAAACCCAGTAAGCAATCCGACCACCAACCCATCAGTGATTATTGTTATTGGATGCCGGATCTTCTGGACGCCTGTTGAATCAGTTCCGCTCTGGCTGCGATGGTTAGCTTCATCATCAACGATCGGCCGAAGCATTAGCACCGAGGCGACGATCATGACGGCAGCGAACGTCATTAGTTGTACGATACCGGGCACAAATATCGCAAGACTGGCTCCCCCATAGGTGCCAAGCATACCCGGTATTCCGAATAGCACGACGTTACGCCAATCTACATGGTTTGCTTTAATACAGGAGATACTGCCAATCAAAGCGATGAAACCGACGATGGCCATTGAACCGGCGATGGCGATTTTTTCTTCTTGACCAACAAGATAGATAAGAATTGGCACCGTGAGGATTGACCCGCCAGCGCCGAGCAGGCCTACGGTGATGCCGATAATAAGCGCACCGGGGATAATGATCATCAAGGCTTCAAGCACTTAAGTCAGCCGTATCGGTATTTTGAAATACTGCGCGCCATTTCCCTCAGCAGGGGGAAAGTTGGCACTTCTCATATTAAATTGGACTGATGGATAAAGCAGAGCAGGTGCTTTCAGCATTGCGTCTCTTGTTTCCCTCATCGAAATAAAGTCCTCCTCGCTATCAATATCCCGAAGGTGAATGTTATTTGCCTTTTCCTCTCCGACTGTCGTTTGCTCACAAAACTCGGGTCTTGTTTCGGAGCCATAATCATGGCAAAGGAAAATGCGCGTCTGATCTGGCAGTGACAGAATTTTCTGAATTGATTGGTACAAGGTGCTGGCGCTTCCAGCAGGAAAGTCGGTGCGCGCTGTTCCATAGTCAGGCATGAACAGTGTGTCGCCAACAAAAACACAATCTTCGACAAGATAACTGACGCATGCTGGTGTGTGACCAGGCGTGTGCAAGACTCTAAATTGCAGCTTTCCTACCGCGAACGATTCGCCATCCGCGAGTAGCCTATCGAATTGACTGCCGTTGGTGGCAAAAGAGTGTTCGACATTGAAAATATCCGAAAAGGCAGCTTGGACCTGAACGACCTCGCTGCCAATGCAAATTTTTCCGCCAATAGCCTCTTGCAAAACACGAGTGCCAGACAGGTGATCTGCGTGGATGTGGGTTTCGAGAAGGTATTCGATCCTGATATTTTCTGATTCAACATATTCGATCAGTGTCTTAACACTGTCAGTCGTGCATCTTCCCGCTGCGGGTTCATAGTTCAGAACAGGATCAATAACGACGCCCGCTCTAGTTTCAGGGTCGTGAACAACGTAGGTGAAAGTGAATGTAGAGACATCAAAAAAGTGCTTAATAACGGCAGCCATGTTCCTTCCAAGTATATTCTAAAACGGTATAAGGTTATTCCGAAATAGAATATTACTCGTAGGGAAATGATTATCAAGCTTTGTTTGAGCCCTGTCGGGGATTACACCATTCTGGGTAAATCATCGGGTGGCTCATGCCGGTCAGGGTGTGCTCTGGTCGCAAGGTCTGGCGCTATTGAACGATAAAGGTATCGATTACCTTCAAGGGTCCGCGCTATTCTATTTCGGCTCATGAGGCAGTGCAGGTGCGCCACGCACTCGCCGAGAGCCATGATTTTTGTGTAACCTTCAAGCTTTCGAGCAAATAAAACCGGTAGCAAATCGGTCGCTACTTGCGGTTCCACGCAGTTTTCCTCTAACTGCAGCATGCGGTCCTCGTGATGCTCGATCAGTTCATCCAACCGTGCCTGAACGTTGTAAAACGGCAGGTTGTGGGCGGGTAACACGAGTGTTTCATTCGGGATAAGTGCCTTGAATTTAACGTGAGATTCCATCCAGCCGAGCAGAGGGTTAGCCTCGGGTTCGGTCGGATGTACGCTGACATTCGACGTCACGATAGGCAGTATCTGGTCGCCGGATATCAAAATTCGGTGTTGCTTCGAATAAAGACAAACATGCTCCGGAGAATGGCCCATGCCGCAGATGATCTCCCACTCGGCGCCGCCAATAGAGAGAATTTGGCCCTCCACCAAGCGGGTAAATGAAATTGGAAAAGGATGATCGTCAGCGGTTGGTGCAAAACTACTGGGCGTATTGTGAAGCTCCTCCAGAAAAGATTTCTCGATACCCGCTCGTTCGAAGTAGGCTTCGGTTTGCCAGTGATTACCATCGCGGGTCATCGGACCCATCGTTTTGGCCATGAGGTACTCTTGGAAACTCATTGAAAGTGACACTCGACAATGTTGCGTCAGGAAGCCCGCCTGTCCCGTATGATCTGGGTGCATGTGTGTGCACACAATTCTCGTCACAGGTTTGCCTTTCAATTCGTTCTCGATAACTTGCAACCACAGATCTCGGGTTTCATCGCCACGAATACCCGTATCGACGATGGTCCAGC
>ERZ1048872.666-NODE-666-length-35048-cov-8.819107_pt1 | contig 35048 bp, 36 predicted proteins | sample MGYA00383100_ERZ1048872 | MGnify/ENA primary metagenome ERZ1048872 (study PRJEB29581, sample SAMEA5548370) | metagenome | biome: marine; feature: coastal; material: water | depth 50 m | study: Short-term variability in the microbial, nano- and picoplankton...
AATGAGTTAGAAAAAGTAGCTTAACTGGGGTGACTGAATTTACTTGACCAGGTCAGTTAACAGGTTCGCTTTACCATGTCGGAGTGCATTACTAATCCCTTCTTGAAGGCAGAACATGAGCTGCTGTATAAAGCGGAGTTAATTAATATTAAGTGCCGACTGAATACTCAGTTGGCAGTCAGGCAATTGACTCACTAAATTGTTTAAATTAACAGTTAAATCAAACTGTTGTTCATCACGCATTTCTTTAACCACATGACGAAAATCAGCCAACAGCGTTTTAGCTAACTGCAAATTATCTAGTTAAATGAAAGGTTTCTAAAGGTAATATATCAAAATTATAACCAAGAGTTAGAACAACCCTAACTGACTATTAGTTATGTTATCGAAACTAGAACCAATGAAGGGTAATATATCATCAGCTATGGGTTTTATCTGCTTATCAATATAGGAGTCATAGTCAAGGGTGCTAGTTACCATTTCTATAGGTTGAACACCATCAACAGTAATGACGTACTCAATTCTGCTGCCTCTTTTATATTTTGGTTTTGCCCCCTCCATTGCTAATTTGTCATTAGCCAACTTAGCCGCTTTAATATGAGGTGGTGTATTTACATAATCATTCAGGTTTCTTCTGATTTTCTTCATGTAAATGAGCCTACTATCATGTAAGCCTTTTCTAATTTCACTCACAATTGCTTTTATATAGTTATTTACTGGTTCACCATTAAATACTAGCTTAAATAAATCCTGTTGAAATACTTTACTAATTTCGGTCCAATCGCTCCTGACTGTTTCCATCCCTTTAAACACTAACTCACCATTTACAAGCCCTACATAGCGTTTTTTAGTACCAATATTTTTTAGTCCCTTACGTATATCTTGCCCTCGAATCGTGGGCATTAAAAATTTACTGAAATGGGTTTCAAATTCAATCTCTAATTCACACGATAAATTAAAATCGTCGGCTAATTGTTGCTGCCATTTTTTGTTGATCAAAGCCTGTAATTCAATGCCTAATGCTTTGCATTGTGATAACGATTTATCACTACCCACATGCACAAAAATCGAGTCGGTATCGCCGTAAATAACGCGATAGCCCCTAGCTTCAATCCATGTTTTGGTGGTTTTTAAGATTTCATGGCTACGTTTAGTAATAGAGCCTGATAAGCGAGGATCGAAAAACCGACAACCCGTTGAGCCTAAAACGCCATAAAAACTATTCATAATAATTTTAATCGCTTGCGATAAAGCGGCATTTTTCTGTAACTTGGCTTTATCACGCTCTAGCCAAAGTGAGCTGATAATATCGGGTAAAAAGTGTTGGCCACGTGAAAAGTAAGCACCATCGAAACCTTTAATAGCTTTTTTACTTTCCCCTTTTGCAATGACTTGCTCTTTTAACCCCTCAATTAAACCCATGGGATCTATTTTAAAGGTCCGAATAATACTGGGATACAGTGACTTGAAATCAAGCACTAAGACATTGTCATAAAGCCCTGGAATTGAGTCCATTACATAACCGCCAGGAGAGACAAGATCCGACTCACCATCCCCCATATTAGGCGCAACATAACCACTGCGATGTAGTTTTGGCAGGTAAAGATTAGTAAACGCAGCAACTGAGCCACCGACTCTATCAATAGCAAGCCCCGTTAACTGTGCCCTAAGCTTAGCAAACTCTAGTAATTGTGTTGTCTCAAAAATTAGCCATACCAAGCGACAATCTTCAAGGTTATAGGCGGCTAAAGCTGGCTTATCATGCAAAAAATTATCGGTTATTTCTTGTACTCTGTTATCAACGTCCCCAACTTTCTTACCTATACCTAAAAGGCTATTAGCTACATTATCCAGTGAAAAACTGGGGAAGTTATAAGTGGCGGTTTTGAGTAAATCAATGCCATCAATGACGACACGTCCAGCTATTTCAATAAATTGCTGTTCGGCATTATTACTATTTTGTCGCCAACGCGGGGCACTCCCATCTCGGCCAACCGCAAATTTAATTTGATGAAAATCCATACGCTTTTGCAATAAGCGAAAATCAAAATTAATAACATTCCAGCCAATAAAAATATCAGCATCAATGATTGATATTTGTTTGATCAGTTCAATGAGCAACTGCCTTTCATCTTTAAGCCAGACAATATAAGGCTGTGCGTCTGCTTCTGGCTCACCAATCATCAATACCCGTTTAAACTCACCATCATTTTTTGCGTATAAACCAATAGAATACAGCTCGCCAGCCATAGAGCATTCAATATCAATAGATAACATACTCAACTTAATATCCAGCTTATTAACTGATTTTCTACACTTACCTTGGTTTACCTGTAAAACACCGGCCTTGGCTTGATATTGACCGACAAAATCAATATCAGCCGTTATGAAGCGCTCCATTAAATACCTATCGTCTGGGCGAATATCATCTTCATAGCATTTGATCTGATTTACCTTAAGACAGTCACGGGCACGATAAAACTGTGCTAAGGTCGTAAAGTAAAAGCCATGAACAGTTTTTTGCAAAAACGTTGTTAGCGTTAAGCGTTGTTGTTTGGCAAGTGAAATCCCCTGCTGTTGCAATATAGCAGCTGCTTGTATGGTTTGCTCTTCTTCAACAAAAAAAACTGCGAATTCATTGTCAATAACAAGCTTATTTACGCCCTGCTCTCTTTTTAGCCATAGCGTAATTTGCAGACGATTACCTCTGTCTTGCACTTGGCGACTGAGCAAAAACCCACTTTCGATCTGTTGTGACAAATTTGTTGGCATATTTTTGAAAATTTCTTAAGATAAATTGAGAGAAAAATTAAAAAACTGTTAATATATACAGCAGTGTACTTTATTCTCTAACCTTTGGAAACTGCCGCTAAATGTTAACTGACAAGTTAAAAAAAGTGATCCGTCAATCATATAAAGCAATTGGTGAAAACTTAAGCAACTTCAATCCGCGTAAACAGCAAACCTTCCTTATTGCTGAAATAGCAAAAACCTTAGCTGGCGAATATAGCAAAGATCGAAAAATCATCACCATAGAAGCGGGTACAGGCACGGGGAAGTCATTGGCATATAGCTTAGGGGCTATTCCTCTTGCCCTAGCGCGTGACAAAAAAGTGTGTATTTCCACCGCCACTGTGGCATTACAAGAGCAACTGGTGGATAAAGACTTACCTTTTCTGAAAAAACATGCCGAATTAAAGTTTGACTTTGCATTAGTTAAAGGTCGTCAACGCTATGTTTGCAGGCAAAAACTCACCCAAGCCGTTGCTACGGATTCACCACAAGCAGGTTTTACTTTCGCAGAAAAACCCAAAGCCAGCGATATTCGCACCTTAAATGACATGCATAAAGCCTTATCTGATGGCTCTTGGCATGGAGATATCGACTCATGGAAAAGCCCTATACCACATCATATTTGGTCACAAGTACAAAGTGATAAACACAGCTGTTTAAAAACCTTGAGCGAGCACAGTCATTGCCCATTTCATAAAGCCCGTGAAACCATGGAGCAAGCTCATGTATTGGTGGTCAATCATAGTTTGTTATTAGCCGATCTTGAATTAGGTGGCGGTAGAATATTATCGTCCCCTGATGACACCTTTTACATTATTGATGAAGCCCATCATTTGCCTAAAGTAACTCGAGATCACTCAAGCGCAAGTATCACCTTACGGGGTGCTATTGACTGGTTAACTAAGCTTAGAGAAACAGGCGATAAAATGGCTAAGCTTATTAAATCGCAGCGGGCCATTTCTCCGGCGTTAAAGCTCAGTGATGATTGCCAAGATCTACTGATTGAAATGCAAAAGGTACTAACCTTTGTTGATAATAATGCTAGCGTTTATTTTATTGATGATGCTGATGGCAAATTTTCAAAACAAAGCAACAATGACCAACAAGTTTATCGTTTTGATAATGGCATCATTCCTAATACACTAAAAAACTGGGCAGAAGATTGTAATGAGCTGAGCAAAAAATCCTTAAGCCATTTAAATAAACTCTACAGCGCCTTGATTGAAGCGGTAAAAGATGGCGATTGCCAAATGTACTTGGCCGAGCCTGTGTTAAGTGAAGCGGGTTTTATGCTGCAACGTTTAGAAAATTTACAAGCGCTTTGGTATATGTACGCAAAAACCGACAGTGACAAAGCAGCTCCCATGGCTAGGTGGCTACAAAAACAAGCGCCAAGTAAAGCCAGCGCCCGTCAAGATTATTTACTCTGTGCCTCACCGATAGAAGTCGGCTTTACCTTAGAAGACAAGTTATGGAGTCAATGTGAAGGCGCTGTTTTATGCTCAGCAACACTGCTAGCGTTAAATTCATTCGATCACTTTCGCTTTCAAGCGGGTTTACAAAATAATGATGGTAGCCAATACCAGCAAGTTTGCTCACCTTTTGATTATAAAAATAATGCCCAACTTGTTGTGGCTAATATGTCTAATGAGCCCAGTACGACACCGTTTACTGATGAGCTAATAGATAAATTGCCGAAATATTTACAGCAAGGCAATGCTAGCCTAGTGTTGTTTTCCTCCTATTGGCAAATGGAAAAAGTCGCCCAAGCCCTAAGAGATAAGCACAAATTAGCTATTGCCGTACAAGGAGAGCATTCTCGCCAACACATTATTGAAAGTCATAAAAAACGCTGTGATAACAACAAAGAAAGTATTGTTTTTGGCACCCAAAGTTTTTCTGAAGGACTAGATTTGCCTGGTAAGTATTTAAATAACTTGATCATCACCAAACTGCCTTTTTCAGTGCCAACCTCCCCGGTTGAACAAGCACAAGCTGAATATGTCAGTGCAAAAGGTGGTAACCCTTTTATGTCTTTATCTGTACCTGATACCTCAAAAAAACTCGTGCAAGCCTGTGGACGATTGCTGCGTAATGAAATGGATGAAGGGGTGATCACCTTAATGGATAAACGTGTGGTAACCAAACGCTATGGCAAGCAAGTACTCGATTCTTTACCACCATTTGAGCGAGTATTTGAAAGGTAGAAACTCAAAAATAACTAGCAGTCACAATACAAACATGCACTTGTGTCTATTACTTAACATTCAGCTGGTATTTATCTAATAACACTTGATAATAAGGAGACGCTTTTAATTGTTTTATGAGTTGCTCAAAGGCTTGTTTTATTTCTTGAGAGTTTTCTTTGCCTCTAGCCAGAGCCATATATACAGGTGTAATAGCAGTATGTGGCTCTAGAGCTTTAACCTGAGAGCTTACTTTTGCTTTTGTAGTTACTTCATTAAAAACCAATGGATTAGCAATAATTATGTCTACTCTTCTACTGAGTAATAGTTTCAATAATAACTCTTTGGTTAATGCTGGAAATTTTTTTAGGTAATTTGCCTGATCAAAAGCTTACCCATATGAATACTCTCTTACCGTACCGATAGAATAAGGTATTAACTGCTTTAATTGACCATTAAACTCAAACTTATTATCCGCTAAAGTAAAAAATTGATTCATTTCATAACCATAAGAAGGTTCAATAAAATGATAGACTTGTTCTCGTTTTGGTGTTTTAAATAAAGTGAGTATAAGATCAACTTTCCCCTGAGCTACAAGGTAGAGTGTCCTTGGCCAAGGAAGAGTAACAAACTCAAAATCATAGTTTGAATGCGCTTTAAAATACTCAATAATATCAATAGAAAAACCTTTCAGTTCTCCTTTTTCTTTATAGTTAAATGGAAAGTAACCCGTTTTTTCAATAGCTACCTTCAGAACAGTTTTACCCTGTACAGAGAGTTGTTCATTCAACTTTATGTTGGTATGCGCTAATACAGGGAAAGAACAAACGTAAAGTAAAAGTATTATTTTTATAAAAATATTCATGATACGTTAAGGTATAACTACTTCTGCTTACTATTTTAAATTTTAATTGGTCTTCTTTGAGCATAACAATTAACAGTTCACTGCTCTAAAAAAAATAACATTTAAAACAATTGATTAAAAACCGTTATTAGACGTTAAGTAAGTAGCTTAAATAGCTCTCCTTTACTACCTATATTAAGTTTTTGATAAATACGATATAGATGGTTTGACACCGTAGACGGGGATAAATCAAGCTCTCTAGCCGCTTCTTTAAAGGTTAATCCTTTAGCCAATATTTGCACAATTTCTTGCTCCCTCACGGACAAACTATCTAAAGGCCCTTGGGGCCAAATTTCAACAATTACCAAATCATTAAATGATTTTAACTCTACTTGTAAGCCATTAACTTCATAAACTTGTTTATCTGTGTCTAATGGCAAGGGGAATTTAAGTAAGCTACTATTAGTGCCATTAATTGCAGGATAATATCGCTCTAATAAATCAATAAAACTCGTTTGTACCTGATGAAAATAACCTTGCTTATCGCATATCGCTTTATGAGAATTATTATGTCTACTTACTTGCCTATCACCTGAATGTTCAAGCTGTAAAAAAAGCGCATGTTTAGCGGCAGTGAGTAAATGATATAAAGCTTGGTGTTGATATTTTTTAGCTTGTTCACTAAAAGGTTTATCACGTTCAAATCGATATAAAGTTAACAGCGTAAACAAGCCCGTGCGCTCGTCAAGATGTACTGACGACAAAATTCTTTCAATGCCCTGTGGCTTAAAACATTTAAAATAAATTTCAGACTGATAAAAATCCTTATCTGTCATTAAGTCGCGCATATCTATTGGCGAGCCTAAATTATCAAAAAGCTTCTGTGCTAAAGGATTAATTGATAAGTTATCAAGTAAAGACTGGGTGAGTGATTCAGGCACATTAACTAAGGTATGATTATGAAAACGCACTGTTTGCTGGTGACCATTACTCCAAATAGCCCCATCAAATTCAATCAAACCTTGCAACTGTGCTAGCGCCCAATCACGATATTCAGCCAACTCTATTTTACTAGTCGCTATATAAAGCTCACTTATAAATTGATTTAACTTATCTTGTTGTACAAGAGAAGTTTCTTTTAAAGATAATTGAGCCATTAGGTGATTTTTACTAGTGCGTTAAAAAAATGACGGGCTATGATAATGCTATACCAACTCATGTGATGCAAGTGTATGTCTACTTTTACTGATAAAAACGTTAACCATAAAAACAAAGAGGTGAACTATGATGCAATTATCATTGGCGCAGGAATCTCAGGGTTAACCCTAGCATTAGAGCTCGCTAAAAAAAATAAACAAGTACTGATACTTGATGCCCAAGATGAAACAAAAGTAGGCGGATTGGCGCGTAGTGCCTTTGGCGGTATGGCGCTTATTAATACGCCTGAACAAAAACGAAGCGGTATTACAGATAACGCTGAAATAGCACTAAAAGACTGGCATGCCTTTGCCAACTTTGGTGAAGATGATGTTTACCCAAAGCAATGGGCAAAATTATATGTTGAGCAAAGTTATCAAGACATATACAGGTACGCAAAAAAGCTGGGGGTTAAATTTTTACCTGCCGTTAACTGGGTAGAGCGCGGTTTATATACTGGTGGTAACTCAGTACCACGCTATCATGTAATGTGGGGAACATCCTTAGAGTTGGTTAAAAAAATGCTCGAGGCTATTGCGCCTTTTAAAGATAAAAACATCTATTTTGGCTTCAATTGCAAGGTGAGCAAATTACTTAGCTCAAATAAAGCTATCGTAGGTTGTCTTGATAACAATAAAAAACAGTATTTTGCCACCAACACTATTGTCGCCTCAGGTGGATTTACGGGTGATTTAGCAAAAGTGAAAGCGCATTGGCCTAAGCATTTCTCTCCTGCCCCAGAAAACATGCTAAATGGCACACATCCTAGCTGTGATGGCGCTATGCATGATGAAGTACAAAGTATTGGCGGTAATATTACCCACCTAGACAAAATGTGGAACTATGCCGCCGGTATCCCCCACCCCAAAGCGACTTTTCAGCAGCAGGGTTTAAGTTTAATTCCTTGTAAATCAGCGCTTTGGTTAAACAGTAAAGGGAAACGCATCGGCCCTGAGCCTATGGTTACTGGCTTTGATACTAATGAGTTGTGCCGTCGTATGAGTGAGCAAAAACATGGCTATGCTTGGCAAGTGCTAAACTGGAAAATAGCCAGTAAAGAATTTGCCGTATCAGGCGCTGAGCATAATCAGATGATCCGCGAAAAAAAGTTTTTCACCATGCTCAAAGAAACCTTTTTCGGTAATCACAGGTTAGTAAAACAAATGCAAAATGACAGTGATCATTTTATTGTCGCTGCTTCAGTGAATGAGTTAACCGATAAAATGAACGCGTTAACAAAACCAAACTTAATTGAAACTCAGGTATTACAACAAACTCTTGATGATTACGATGCTATTTTGGCTAGGCCAGCATCACAATGGAATGACGATCAAATCAGACGCATAGAGCATGCGCGCAAATGGAAAACCGATAAACTAAGAACCTGTAAACCTCACCCAATTCAAGATAAAAAGCACGGGCCACTCATTGCCATCAAAGTAGCGCTGATTAGTCGAAAAAGTTTAGGAGGTATTCAAACTAACCTACACTCTCAAGTACTCAATGATGATGCACAACCTATTGCTGGTTTATATGCCATTGGCGAAGCTGCAGGTTTTGGTGGTGGTGGCGCAAGTGGTGAAAAATCACTAGAAGGAACCTTTTTAGCGGGTTGCTTATTAACAGCACAACAAGCAGCAAAATCTATTAATAATAAAAATGCACTGAATGTAACCAAACAGGAAACTAACTCATGAAAAAAACCGCCGCATGGTTAACTAGGTACGCGCTAGAGCAAATTGGCGTCAAATACACCTTTGGTATCCCCGGAGTTCATAACACTGAGCTTTATGATGAGTTAAATAATTCGCAGCAAATCACGCCAAACTTAGTCATGCACGAGGGGCACGGTGGTTTTATGGCTGATGCTATTAGTAGAGTTACCGACTCTATCGGCACTCTAGTAATAGTGCCTGCAGCAGGTGTTACTCATGCAGCAAGTGGTATTGCCGAAGCTTACCTTGATGGAATTCCAATGCTGATTATAACAGGCGGCATCCGCAATGATTCAAAATTTGATTATCAACTTCATGAGATAGATCAACTAAAATTAGTGGCTGGCTTCACCAAAGCAGCATTTAAAATTAACACTCATAAAGAAGTTATTGAAACCATCTATAAAGCCTATGATATCGCCATCTCTGGCGAACCTGGCCCTGTATTTATTGAGTTGCCCGTTAATCTACAACTTGATAAAGCAAGTGTTACAGAATTACCTACTTATGTCCCCCCAACACAGTCACCTCTATCAGCAGAGGTTATGACACAAATAGAGCATGCAGCACAAATACTGATGCAAGCTAAAAATCCTGCAATATTTGCCGGATGGGGCGCAGTTCATGCGAGTGATGAGTTAGTTGCTGTTAGTGAACAGATAGGCAGCGCCGTAGCCACCACTATGCAAGGTATCAGTACATTTTCGGCCAATCATCCCTTACATGCCGGTTTTTGTTTTGGTCCTGCCGCGGCTCCGGCTGCGAAAAATGCATTTGACAAGGCTGATTGTGTACTAGCCATAGGTACCCGTTTTGGTGAAATTGCCACGGGTAGTTTCGGTGGTGAGTTACCTAAAAACTTAATTCATATTGATATAAACCCGCAAGTTTTTAATGCTAATTTCAAATCAAAAATAGCGATCGAAGGTGACTCAAAACAAATTTGCCAACAGCTACTCAGCACTTTAAAAACATTAGGCTCTGCGAAAGATGCGACTAAAACAATAACGAAAATTAGCGAGGATAAAAAAGCCTACCGCCAGTCTTGGTATCAGCATGATTCAAAAAATAGAGTCAATCCTGCTCTTTATTTCGATGAACTTAGAGCGCAGTTAGATGAGGATGCCAATTTGGTTGTTGACGATGGTAACCATACATTTTTAACCGCCGAACTAATGCCTATTCATAAGGCTTATGGCTTTATTTCTCCTACAGATTTTAACTGCATGGGTTACGCCACCCCGGCTGCTATTGCGGTTAAAATGGCAAAACCACAGCAAGAAGTACATGCCATTGTTGGTGATGGCGCTTTTATGATGACAGCAAGCGAACTGGCTACCGCAGTTAGTCAAAATTTAGGGCTAGTGATTGGCGTATTCAATGATGGGGAATTATCACAAATTACTCAAGCACAACAAATCCCTTATAACCGAAAAACTTGTTCTGTTTTGCCGCAAATCAAGCTTAAAGGCTTAGCCATGGCAACAGGTGCAGAGTATGTACGTATTGAGACTAATAGTGATATTAAATCAGGCTTAACAAAAGCTAGAGAATTTGCTCAAAAAAGTAAAGCGGTTATTCTAGATATCAATATCGACTACTCCAAAGCAACCGCCTTTACCGAAGGCGCAGTGAAAACCAACTTAAAACGCATGCCCCTGCCCACTAAAGTGCGCATGGTGGGTCGAGCCATGGTGCGAAAAGTGACCAAATAATTAAATATTTAGGCTAATCTAGTCTATTTTCAAATACTGCGCCTATACTTTCTTTACAATCTCTGTTGTTAATGAACGATGGAGCTTTTATGAGAGAATCGGATCTTGCTACTGCAATTGTGCAAAGTGACAAAGGTGAACTTTTTGGTCATCCAAAAGGATTATACGTCTGTTTTGCCACCGAGTTATGGGAGAGGTTTTCATTTTATGGCATGAAGTACTTATTGCTGTTATATGTGACTAAGTATCATTTATTCTCTGATGGTGAAGGTTTAGAGGTATTAGGTTCATATGCCGGCTTAGTCTATGCGCTACCCGTTATTGGTGGCATGCTAGCAGATAGATATTTAGGCATGAGCAAGGCGGTCATATTTGGCGGTACTTTATTGTGTATAGGGCACCTGCTTATGGCCGTGGAAGGTCACTAAGCGGTTAGGTATGTTGCTAGCACAGTATTAAGTATAGACCTTAGTTTAGCTGATGGCTCTGTGCTGCTGGCAGGTACAACCATAACTGAAACAGTTAAAATTCAGGACTTAGCCGCACTGAATGTGTTTTATTATGCATTAGCATTCATTGTTGTTGGCGTCGGTTTTTTAAAACCCAATATTTCCACCATAGTTGATCAACTATATAGCAAAGATGATCCTAGGCGTGAGTCTGGTTTTACTATTTTCTATATGGGTATTAACTTGGTGTCTTTTGCCGCGACTATTATTTGTGTTTACTTGGGAAAACATTTGGTTGGGGTTACGGCTTTGGCGCCGCTGGCATTGGCATGTTATTTGGTTTAGCTAGTTTTATTAAAGGGCGAAAACATTTGAAGGATCTAGCCGAACCTGCTACCCCAGAGCTATTGACTGAAAAAGTTTTTGCTTTTCTCAGCCGAGAGCATTTAATCTATTTGCTCGCTATTTTAAGCCTGTCATTTTTTTGGTTAGTGATCCAACACGAACCATTTGTCTTTGCCGCACAACAAATATTACTAGTATTGTCAGGAGGCGGTCTCGTTGTATATGCAATATTTAGGTAGTAAAGAAGAAATGCAGCAAATGTTTGTGCTGATGGTGTTGCTCGCTTCAACAATTGTTTTTTGGGCATTATTCGAACAAGCGGCTGGTTCAATGACTTTATATGCTGATCGTGCCATCGACCGAAATATTGTCGGTATAGAAATAACCGCAGGACAATTTAGCTCACTCAATGCGGGTTTTATTATACTGCTAGGATTGCCATTTGCGTCATTATGGGTGAGGTTAGACAAATATCATCTCAATCCCAACATTCCTGTAAAGTTTGCTTTAGGTGTCATTCAGGCGGGATTAGGCTTTGGTGTTTTAGTCATCGGTGCACAATATCCTAATGAAGCTGGAAAGATAAGCTTATGGTGGTTAGTACTCGCCTATCTCATCCATACCACAGGAGAGCTTTGTCTTTCTCCTGTAGGGATTTCTGCCGTCACTAAACTCGCCATTCATCGAGTGGTTAGACTTTCCATGGGCCTTTGGTTTTTAGCAACGGCACTCTCAGAAACTTTGGCCATGCGACTTGGAAGATTTGCGGCCATTGATAATCAGGGAAGTGATGCCAGTAATATAACTGAAACAGTGGAAACATATACGCAATTATTTGAATTTTTAATGTGGGTGGGCATAGGCATACTGCTGCTGTTAATATCACCTATACTAAAACGTGGAATGCACGGTATTCGCTAAGCTAATTCGCCTAGTGACATTAACCGATAAAGATTACTGTTAGTCTATTTTTTCTTAATGATGAAGATGCTTATCACGAAAATACTCTAACCAAGTATTAACAGCAAAACAGATTATTAGCGCCAATATGCTTAAACCGATAATTAGATAAACTGTTGCCATGGGTGAATTTGATTTTTTTAAATGCTATTAAACAAAGTACCAAGAGTAAATGCTTGTTGTCACTTTGTAGTTATTACTTTAGCAGCAACAAAAATGGCTAATATTAGCTATACTTTTTGATGGGATAATTTAAAAAGTAGGTAAGTAAAATGGCCATTTCAATTTCATTGAATGAATACCTTACAAATCATAATATTGACTATGAGTTGATAAAGCATAGACATACTAGGTCTTCATTTGACTCATCCTGTTCGGCTCATGTGCCTTCTGCAGAGGTAGCCAAAGCCGTTATTTTAAAATGCACCGACGGCAGCTACCTAATGTCAGCATTATCGGTTTGTCATAAACTATCTATAGCGCAAGTAAACCAACTGATGGGCAAAAGATATCAACCATTAAGTGAAGCGCGGTTGAGAGATCTATTTCCTGATTGTGAGCAAGGTGCAATTCCAAGTATTGGTGAAGCTTTTGTCATTGATATGTTGGTTGATGATGACTTACTCAAGGCAGAGCATGTCTATATTGAGGCTGGTGATCATCGTCATTTAATCAAGGTCGACCAGCAACAATTTGCAGCCATGTTAGCAAAAGTTCCTCATGCCAATATAAGTGGCGAGCTTGTTGGCTACCCTAAAATGATTGAACACTTTAGCAGCGAATGGCGCATGTCATAGTGTTACTAATACTGTCTATTTGGGCTTATGAAGCAAGTTCAACAAGCCCTTGGTTGCTGTTGTGATGTAGCTTTTATGATAATAGGGACGAGTTTATTTATAACCATTCTTTAAGGGATGGTTAACTAGATTCAACTTAGCCTAACCTTAGCTACTATAAAGTGTATATATCAGTGTCTGAGCGTTTATGCATTTCACCGCGAGCAAGTAAACCGTCAACTGCGGTTTGTACTTGAGCAAGATTGTGAGAGTACTTTTCATTGGAAAGCCATTGATTACAAATACGATGTACTGAGGCTGATGCTTCAGGGTGCACTGAAAGGTAACTAATAATACCCGTTTGGATTTCACTGTGGATGTCTGCCATTTTCATTATCACTGTCCTCATGTTATATCATTTTATAAACAAGCTTAGTGTAATAAACGGTATTTTTCCTGTGCTTAGTTCGCTAAAAAATGACAAACTTCCCCTTGGTTTTATCATTTTAAATACTATGCTTAAATAGGGGCTGTATGAAATACAATCGAGATAAGATAGAGGTTGGTCACTATATGTCTAAGACCAACCTATACATACATGATGACAATGTAAAAATAGCTTTTGGTGATGAGTTTGATATCACAGATGTGCTTAAAAACAATCAGGTGGAAATTTTATATCATCAAAAAAATTATACCTTTAATATGGATATTTTAGATGGAGCTATTATTGCTTTAAGTCATTAGGCTAGCTGAGCGGTAACCTATGGGTGAAAATACTCTATGGCTGGGTATTGCCAAAATTCATAAGTATATCGAGTAACAAAAGCTTAATTTACACTCTTTTAATTAAGCTACCATCCTGTTATATCGAGTAAATTTAACTCTTTACTTTCACCTCAAAGAGAATGTATTAAAGCGTCCTCTGATTTTTCGTACTGAAAGTGATAACCTGCTTCTGAAACCTTTTTTGGCAAAATTCTCTTACCCGATTACAATAACTCCTCACCCATATCCCCCATTAATAGTTTTATTACTACTTCAGGCATAGGGAACACAGTTGCTCGTTTTAGTACTGCGCCGAGAGTTTTGCTAAACACCTGATTTATTACTGGTTTAGGCGAAGTGCCATTAATAGCCCCGCGAAGGTTGTCATGGTCTATACAGTATAAAATAATACCTAGTAAATCATCTAAGTGAATCCAAGACATCCATTACTTACCAGTACCTATCCTGCCACCAATACCCATTTGAAAAGGCAGTAACATTTTCTTTAATGCCCCACCTCCCTTTCCCAGAACAATGCCTGTTCGCAATAAGCAAGTACGGATGCCAAGAGCTTCGGCTTGTTATGCTACAGTTTCCCACTGCTGACATAATTGACTAGAAAAACTATCGTCACTTGCTGAGTTTTCATCAATAGGATTATTGGCTTTACCAATACCATAATAACCAATAGCAGAGCCATTAATGAATAATTTGGGCTTATTTTCTACCTTTTTAAAAAAGGCGATAAGCAGATGAGTAATAGTTATTCGACTGGTCAAAATTCGTTGCTTTTGCTTGTTACTCCAGCGTTTATTTGCGATAGGCTCACCTACTAAATTAAGCACAACATCAAAAATCATATCAACTTTTAGCTGATCAATTTTGGTAATGGCTTTAACGGGGGAGCTAATTATTTCTGGTCGCCTAGTTAATACAGTGAGGTTATGGTGATCTTTTAATAAACATGAGCAGATGGAGGAACCAATGAACCCTGTACCACCGGTAATGAGTAAATTCATCATTTTCCTTAACGGCTATATTAAGCATTACTGTTTATTAAAATATAATAGTATATTATCTAGACAATTCATTAATTGGGTGAATTTTTTCATTCATTTAGTAAAATAAGCAACACTCATAATAAAGAAGTTAATATTAATACCAATCAGTATAAGAAAGTTGTTTGAGTTTACTTTAGGGTTTAGAACACATAACGAACATTAAAGCTCAGTTCTTTTTGCAGCCACAGATCCTGTGAAGAAGGTATGGCGCATTGTTGCTGCTGACAAAATAATGAATCATTTGAATTTAAATAAGTACCATACACTCTAGACTCAAAACTAAAGCTTAAACGCTCATTGACCTTAAAGTTACGATACAGCCCTAAACTCACTGAAAGTTTTGTTTCGTCATCAAAGTCGCTATTCTGTGTTGCAAAATATGTTACCCCGAAGCCCGCTGACAACCAAAAATTTTCCGAATTTGATATAGGTACACTGCCACCTAAATGTAGATAGTGAAGGGTAATTTCATTTTCAGTTTGTTGTTCAAATAAACTGGGATTAAATTGCCTTTGATAATGATTTAGCAACAAATCACCATGACGGTAAGCATCAGAAGGCGGAGTAAAGTGTATATTTAATTTATTGGTCTCATCAAGGGTAATAGTTTGTTTTTTAGCAGATAAATTAGTTCCATCTGCAGCCTGTGAACCCCATAGGCTTGAGATTTCAAAAGAAGCGGCATCATTAGCCAAAGAAAGAAGAGGTATCAAACCGAATATGCAAATAATCAGACTACGCATAACAACTACTGTTCAAAAAACGAACAGCTATTATCTAGTAATTTGAGTAAAATAGCCAACAAAAATGCTTAAATTTTATACACTGATGTTTTTACAAATTTTTATTGTTATGACAATGCACGGCTTTACTGTAAATGTGAATTTTTTCATCTAAAAGCCAGATAAACGTTACTTAGATATACACTAATCAACACTACCCATGCACTTAGTATGAATCAGATAAAAGTAAAACTAAATCTGGCTATGAGCTGAATCTCGATATTGTTTTGGTAATATGTCCACCAAGATGTACCTTAGAGTTAAGTGGTACTTCAGGGTAAAGTGGAGCTCATTTTTGTATGAGTTTATAACGGATATAAAGGTATTTTGTCACTAAAAGAATATCGCTCCATACCATATTTTTGCAATATTTTTTTATATTCCCCTGATTGGACTAATTTATCTAAAAGCATATTCATCTTAGTAACACTAGGGGCTGTGTTTTTCCTGATCAAAACCGTGTGCTTATATTTTTGATCCATTTTATTTGAGATCAGTAGCTCAGACTTTGCCGAAGGATTATCAAGAAAGTACCTATCTAAGTAGGATTGATAAGTCCCCAACAAAGAAATATAAAAACATGTGCAACAAGTATTTTTCTTAGCATTACATTCCTGATTTACTCGTTATTCCTCTTTTTGAACAGGTGGAAATGAAAACCTAAGTTAATTAAAATTCTTGCTAAATCTAGCCTAGCATTAACACTCCACTTTCATTGGTTTAATAACCTTATTCACCGATATCTTCATTCCATAATTCTGGATTTTTTTCGATAAACGATTTCATGATCTGATGACATTCAATGTCATTAAGTATAACCAGTTCAACACCACGTGACTGAAGGTATTCTTCAGGCCCACGAAACGTTTGGTTCTCTCCAATGACTACCTTAGGAAAGCCATAAAGAAGTATAGCACCACTACACATATCACAAGGAGATAATGTTGAATATAGCGTTGCTCTACGATAATCATCTGCTTTAAGTCGTCCCGAATTTTCTAAACAATCCATTTCAGCATGTAATACTGAGCTGCCTTTTTGTATTCTGTGATTATGTCCCCGCCCAACAATATGGTCATCAATAACCAGTACCGAGCCTATTGGAATTCCACCGTTGGCCATTCCTATTTTTGCTTCATCAATAGCTGCTTTTAAAAACTTATCCATGATTTTCCTTAACGGTTAAAGTAGTAATTATAGACACACAAAAGCATAATTTCGCAGTAAGCAGTGAATAGCAAAGCCGAAGATGAGTTAATTCACATAACCGTACCTCGGCTTTATTCCAGATTATATTTTTCTTTCTGTTAATTGAATTCTAATAAGCACCTCCTAATTTTATTAAAAATATGAAGACAACCCAGCAATTAATGTCAATTTAAGTTACCTGAATAATCATTAATTATTATTCGCCATTTGATTGTTTTCTATCTGTGATGATTTGTGTAACTTCAATACCACGCGGCGATCATAAAAGCTCACTTCTCGTTCATTATTTGCTACTACAGGTGCTCCTTCACCAAAGGCAAACGTTGCTATTTGTTGTTCATCAACTCCTTGTGCCATCAGCAAGGTTTTTACCGACTCCACTCTAGCTTTTGACAAGGTTTGATTTAACGACTCCTCTCCCGTTAAATCGGTATAACCTGATAAATCTATTTTCATCTCTGGTGAGTTGTTTAATATTTGCGCCAGAGCAGCTACCTGCTCTTGATAATGCGCTGCAATATCACTTGAGCCCGTAGAGAACTGTAAACTCATTAATAAGTTATCCGCCTGTAGTTGCCCTGCTTGACTCTGTTGATTTTCTAAAGCGACTAATTGTTGCTGGTAAGAAGCCTCGACTTGCTGTAATTTAGCTTGATACTGACTTTGTACCTTTTCATGGCGTAATTTCTGTGCGTGCTGCTCTTTGGTTAACGCGACCGATAATGCTTCATTTTCATCATTTACATTAATATATTTAGCGATAAAAGTACCGCCAAGCCCTGCAACAATAGCCCCTAGAGGTCCGGCAGCGATCCCACCAATAACGATGCCAGTACCAAAACCAATATTTTCATTATTAATTTGTGTTTGATGTTTTTCTGTAGCCGTTAAGCTGTCGTCTGTCGCCTTTGCTGAACCTGTTGCCAAAGCAGCCATAACGACTGTCGCAATAATCACTGTTTTGCTATTCATTTGAGTTTTTGTTTTCATGAGATTTCCTCTGCCTTTACTGTTTTTTAACTAAATTTGTTTGACAGGTGTTATTAAACCCTAATAAAAGGACGCTGCTATGTGCTAATAAAGGCAAAGTAATGAGCAATTATGGCAACATTATGGCAATTTCAAAAATTAGGCGCGTTAGAGGAAAATTTTAGATATAGTCAAGGAAAGTAAAGAGTCGCCAATTGCGTAAAAAAAGTTAAAAAGAAGTTTAATATCCCATGACCAAACGAATTGCTATTGTAGAAGATGAAGCCGCTATACGTGAAAACTATGCCGATGTTTTGCGTAGCCAAGGCTATCAAGTGCAAACTTATGCTAATAGAGAAACCGCTACACAAGCCTTTAATTTACGCTTACCTAATTTGGTGATTTTAGATATAGGTTTGAATGAAGAATATGATGGCGGCTTTGTTTTGTGTCAGCAATTACGAGCAAAATCGGCCAGTTTGCCTATTATTTTTTTAACTGCTCGCGATAATGACTTTGATACCGTATCAGGCTTAAGGATTGGTGCCGATGATTACCTAACCAAAGATATTAGCCTTCCTCACCTAACCGCACGCATATCGGCTTTATTTCGCCGCCAAGAAGCATTTAAACAACCTGTAAGCGATGAACATATTACCCAAACAGGACCATTATCCCTTGATAGTCAACGTATGACGATTACTTGGCATAGCAAGTCTATTGATTTAACCATTACTGAATTTTGGCTTGTGCATGCCCTTGCTAAACACCCTGGGCATGTAAAAAATAGAACCCAACTGATGACTGACTCAAAAATTTATGTTGATGACTCCACCATCACTTCTCATATAAAGCGTATTCGCAAAAAATTTATTAAAACCGATGACAACTTTGACTGTATAGAAACAGTATACGGCATGGGCTACCGTTGGCTCAGTGATATGGACAGCACGATCAGTCATGGCTAGCAAAAAATTATTAAACTTATTTCAACTGCGTTTTGGATTACGGGCAAAACTATTATTATTGTCTAGCTTTTTGTTTGTCATTCCTTGGTTTGGCTATCAATACGTATGGGAAATGGAAAAGTACCTGCGCTTTGGTCAAGAGCAAACCTTGGTGGGCACCGCCAGAGCACTAGCAACAGCGCTGCACGAACGGAGCAATTTATTTAATAATCAAGCCAGTTTTTTACCCAATGTAGAACAAGGGAAAGATTTATATGGCTACCAATTAACCGAAGCCATTCAGCTTGATGGTTTACATAGTGACTGGCCTAATTTTTCTCAACGAGCTTACTTTTATGATCGCCAACAGCAACTATTTGCCAGCGAACCATTAACTTTAAACTTTAAAAGCAGTGTAGGAAAATATGACAAATACTTATATTTGTTTTTTCAAGTCGTTGATAATAACGTTTCCTTTCGTGGCAAAAATAGCCGCAGCATAACCAACAACGATCATTTAGCTTTATCGTTTAGCGATCAAAACAACCATTTAAATCGCTTTATTATTAGCAATAAGCAGGCAGGTTGGATCTCAGCGTTTAGCATTACTGATAATCCCGATGACAGCCCCAAACCAGCCCCTCACGTTCAAGGCCACTGGTTGTTAACCTCACAAGGATATAATGTTGAATTACGTGTACCATTAAATAACTTAGGGGATAACATTGCTTTTGCTTTTTATGATGTCGATCAGCCCGACGGTGAAATTGTATCGGCTATTGGCTCAGCTGAGCCAAGCAAACTAGACAGCTTAGGCACTATACTGGTGCCGTCACCCGAAATTGAGCGTATTGTAAAAGGTATGCGCTATACTAACTCAAGCATTTGGGTGGTCGACCAACACCACAGAGTCCTCGCTAGCGCTGGCTCATTAAAATCAGCTAGCGGCGTCTGGTCTAACAAAGAAAAACAACTAACAGAAAACGAAAAGAGCAGCCTATGGTATTTATTTAAACAACAAATTTTACTGCCCTTATATTACAAGGTACTGACTAAACCACCAGCAGATTTTATCGATAAATTATACGATGCAAGACATTTAAAAGGTGAGCACATTGTTAGTGCCTTAGCTGGAAATGCAAAATCACAATGGCGATTAACCACCGATAAGCAAGCACTTGTATTATCCGCCGCCTACCCTATTTACATCAATAACAAAGTACAAGGTGCAGTTATTGTTGAAGAAACCACCAATGGCATTCGTACATTACGAAACCGTGCTTTAGAAAAGCTTTTTACAGTAATCTTAGCCATTATGCTGTTAGGGGCGTTAACCTTTATTATTTTTGCCACGCGCATATCTTCACGAATTCGCCGTTTATCAAATCAAGCAGAGCAAGCCATTGATAAGCAAGGACGAATTATTGGTAAAATGTCAGCCTCTAACACTAATGACGAAATTGGTGATTTATCTCGTAGCTTCACAACGGCTGTTAATCAGTTAAGTGAGTACAACCACTACTTAGAAAACATGTCTTCACGTTTATCTCATGAATTAAGAACGCCTATCGCGGTTGTAAAAACATCATTAGAAAATCTTGCCCTGCAAGAGCAACAACACTTAGTTTCAAATGAAGCGAGTGACCAAAATGCTTATATAAATCGCGCACAAACAGGTATTAACACCTTAAATTTGATCCTCACTAATATGAGTGAAGCTACTCGCCTTGAGCAAATGCTGGCAACAACAGAAAAAATTAAATTTGATTTGCAAAAGGTTGTTTGCAGTTGCATTGCTGGTTACCAACAAGTATATAGCGATTATACTTTTAACTTAGCCACCAAACTAAGCAAGATAGAATATCAGGGCTCTGCAGAGCATATAGTTCAGCTACTAGATAAAGTCATCAATAATGCTGTTGAATTTAGCCAAGATAAGGCTATTAGTGTTGAGTTAAAGCAACAAAGTAATCACGTTGAACTACTAATTAGCAATAATGGCGTTTTATTACCTGAGCAATTAAGTGAGAGTTTATTTGACTCTATGGTGTCACTGCGCAGTGCTTGTTCAATCAAAAACAAACAGCAAGATCAGCCCCACCTTGGTTTAGGCTTATATATTGCTCGTCTTATCTGTCAATTTCATCAAGGAAAAATCAGTGCTGAAAATCATCATTCACCTGATGGTGTCACCATTAAAATAGTCTTGCCCACCAAAGTCTAATAGCACCTTTTTATTTTTGCTGATTATATTGAGTTAATTTTAAGCAGACCGTTTATCAAGCAGATAAACAAATAAGCAAAGGCAACGCTATTAATTGGTTCAATAAAATATCTAGCAAGGATATATATTCCGATATATTTGGAGGCCTAACTGCTGCTGTGATCGCACTACCTCTTGCACTCGCTTTCGGTGTATCTTCTGGCGCTGGCGCAATAGCAGGAATTTATGGTGCTATTTTTGTTGGCTTCTTTGCTGCTCTATTTGGTGGGACTGCCACTCAAATATCAGGCCCTACGGGACCAATGAGCGTGGTAATGGCATTAGTGCTAACGCAAATGATTAGTAGCAATCCAGAAAATGGTCTCTCCTTAGCTTTTAGTTGTGTAATTTTGGCAGGCATATTTCAGGTTGTTTTTGGTTTATTAAGGCTTGGAAAATACTTTGTTATGGTGCCTTACCCTGTTATATCAGGTTTTATGAGTGGCATTGGTATAATCATTATCTTATTACAAGTTTCACCCCTTTTTGGTCTAGCTGGCTATAGCAATGCCCTTGGCGCGTTATCGAAAATTACTGATTCAGTAAATCACCTTAATGTTTCTGCTACCATCATAGGGGTAATATCGCTAGCTATTATGGTTTATTGGCCTAAAAAGCTAGCTAAATTTATACCTGCGCCTTTGTTTGCTCTCATTATATTAACAACCATTAATGGCCTTTTTTTAACTGAATATAACATCCCTACTATTGGTGAAATTCCAAGTGGGCTGCCTGAAATTATAATGCCTATTTTTTCCACAGCAGCGCTATATGATGTAGTTTACTTTGCATTACTTTTAGCAGTATTAGGCTCTATAGACTCCTTATTAACCTCTATGTTCGCTGACACCATGACTGACTCCCATCATTTGAGTGATAAGGAATTAATTGGTCAAGGTATTGGTAACAGTGTCGCCGGAATTTTTGGTGCGCTTCCCGGTGCAGGTGCTACCATGCGTACCGCTATAAATATTCGTGCAGGAGGCAAAACGGCCTTATCGGGCATGACACATTCAATAGCGCTTTTATTTATCACACTTTGGGCTTCAGACTACGCACAGTTTATTCCTCATGCAGTGCTTGCCGGTATGTTGATAAAAGTGGGAGTTGATATAATTGACTGGCGCTTTATAGGACAAATAGACAAAGTAGGCATTTTTTCAGCTTCTTTAATGCTATTGGTTTTATGCTTAACGGTTTTTGTTGATTTAATTACCGCCGTATTAGTAGGTATGTTCATCGCAAATATGGTGACTTTAGACAGGTTAACGAATATTCAATTAGATAACATTACCTTTAAAAAAGGTGCAGAAATCGTAAAAGGCAAAACCAATACAATACAAAGTAAAACATTAGAGACTACTTTATTGCTTGCCATTGATGGCCCGGTAAGTTTTGCTGTTTCAAGAGAATTATCTCGCCGTTTTACTGAAAATATTGATTTTACCACCCTGATAATAGACTTATCGCAAGCTAAACTCATTGGTACAACAACCTCAGTGATGATTGTCGATCTAGTGGATCGTACCAAAGCCAATGGTAAACAAGTTCTAGTGATCACAGGCAATGATAAGATAAAGCAATCATTACATAAGCTTAATCTTGATACCTTGTTAAATAAAAAATATCAATTTCATTATAGAGAACAAGCAATACAAAGCCTTTACCTAAATTATGGTTGCAAGTAATATCTTGTTGAAAGGGGTTTATAATTACAACTATTAACAAGGTGAAAAATAAATACGCCCTAGTGCAATTTCTTAGAGAGATAAAATAAAGGAAATAAATATGGTTAATTATGAAGAAGAACAGCCTTACGTACTGTCAACAATTGATGATCATGTGCTTTGGTTATCGATGAATCGCCCAACAGAAAGAAATCCTTTGTCATCAGCCATGTTACAAGCTCTATATCAAAATATTAAAGAAGCGAATGAAAACGATGATGTTCGCGTTATCGTGATAAAAGGTGAAGGTAAAGTTTTTTCTGCCGGTCATGATCTAAAAGAAATGTCTGGTAAAAAAATCAATTGTGAACCCAATAGTGAAAAACGTATTAAAGCTATCTTAGATGACTGCACACAATTTATGATGTCGTTGATTAATTCACCTAAGGCGATTATCGCATGTGTTCAAGGAACAGCAAGTGCTGCGGGTTGCCAATTAGTATCAATGTGCGACTTAGCTATTGCGCAAGAGCAGGCGTTATTTTGTGCTCCCGGCGTTAATATTGGCACATTTTGCACGACTCCCCTCGTTGGTATAGGCAGAAATATGCATCGTAAACATGCCATGGAGTTAGCCTTAACAGGGGATATGTTTTCGGCTGAAGATGTCATGCGTTTTGGTTTACTTAATAAAGTAGTAAGTAAAGAGTCCTTAATTGAAGAAACCAAAAAGCTAGCAAATAAAATTGCAAAAAAATCTGCCGTTGGCATTCATTCCGGGAAACTTGCTTATTATCAGCAAATTGAAGAAACGATTGAAGAGGCTTATCACTCAGCGAGCCGTGCCATGTTACAGGCAATGCTATCCGATGAATGTGAAGAAGGTGTTTCTGCATTTTTTGAAAAAAGATCTCCTCTGTGGCAGGGGCTTAAATCTTGAGCGCAGCAATGAGTACTGCCGAATCAGATCAAAAAATCACTGACATTTTAAAAAATACCAATACTATCGCCTTACTGGGTGCAAGTTCAAACCCTGAACGTGATAGCTATAAAGTGATGGCATTCCTCATTGAATGCGGCTACCAAGTTCTCCCTGTTAATCCGAAGCTAGCAGGGCAACAAATATTAGGCTGCAAGGTTTATAGCGGTTTAGGTGATATCCCTGTTGCCATAGATATGCTCGATATTTTTCGTCAATCAAAATATCTATACGATATAGTGATAGACGCTATAAAACTTAATGTTAAATTTATTTGGGCGCAGCAAGGGGTTAGTGACACTAAGGCTGAATTATTAGCCATCAAAAATAATATACCAATAATAGTCAATAGCTGCCCCGTGATTGAGTTCCCCCGTTTAGGTCTATAGTTTAAGGCTGTACTAAAAGTATGCTGTCCTATTCTGTACTTCTCTTTTGGGGCAAATTGCTTGTGTTTCACCTCGAACATTAATTATCGTAGGCAGACCGTCCAATATCACCAATTACAATTCCCATGTTTGATATAAAACAAAGATTTAAATTATTCTCAAATATTTCTAGACATAATCTTGATTTACAATACAATCACCCTCCTATCGATTTTGATAGATTTATCTTAAATAATTACCGTCTTGGAGAAGTACAATGAATGTTGATCAACATATTAAAGTAGCACAATGGCACTTAGAGCAAGCTCGTTTACATAACGTTAGCGATCATACTTGTGGTTGTCCTGCTAACAAGCATGACCAACGTGCAATTGACGCTGTTGAAGCTGGCTTAATCGTTGAAGAAAAAGCTTGTACTATAGAAGCTAAAGAAGCTCGCTCTTAAGCTTAATTTCCTAATTTCCTAATTTACTCATTGAATCTCAATGAATCTCAATGAATCTCAATGAAAAATAATAATTTAAAAGAGTGATGACAATACTTATGTCATCACTCTTTTTTTTGCTCATTTTTCTTTAACCTAAATACAAACCTCAACTAAATATCCCTCTACTAGCAATAATGTCTCTACTAGCATCAAGTTTAAAAAGTATATTAACTTTATCAGGAAGCGCTTTGAAACTATGCTCAGTTAAGCGCTGAAAATACTGAATAAACTCATATACTTGCTCAGGTGACATAATACAGTTACTTTCCCCCTTTCTAGCCAAGTATGCTTTAGCCAGTTTCTGCTCTTGCTCTAATCGCCATTGATAAACCACGTCAAAATTCGGCGCCTTTAACATGACCCAAGTGTCCATCATCGCGTATAAAGGCTGATAATAATGCTGTAATGAGTAATTAACTTGCCTTCGCCAAATTCCTTGTTGATCGCATTGCGCCTCTAAGTTATTAATCGGTAAGGTTAAGTCATCCTCCCTCTGTGGGGGCACCCCCCAACACCAGCCCTCAAACAAAACAATATCAACACCTGAAGTCACTGTTGACCAGTTTTGTTGTGGGTAAGGACGATCAAGCGCTTTATTGAACTGTGGTACAGCAACTGGTTGTTGAGCCTTGTTAAGGTTTTTCAGTCTCGTTAACACTGTCTTTAATAATTTCACATCATGAGTACCGGGCACGCCACGAGTGTTAAATAGCGGATGATATTGCTGTGCTAATTGCTGGCGATGCTGCTTATCTAAATAAAAATCATCCAGTGATAATACCAGCACTGATAAATTGAATTGTTCCTGAAGATAAAGTGCTAAAAATTCAGCCAAAGTCGATTTTCCTGAGCCTTGACAACCATTTATACCAACAAAAAAAGTGCTTTTAGGTTGTTTCTCAAGTTGTAAGTAGCCTTCTGCTAGCTTTTGGGCTAAGGGAATATAAAATTTGTTTACCGTATCAGAAAAGCCATGGGTGAGTGAGTGCTTTGTGATGAAGTTTGATAACATGAACTACCTATCTCTATATAAGGGTATAGTAACCCGCGTTTACCTATATTTATTCAAATACCTGATGAAACCACTTATCTATCGACTCAAATAATTCTACAGTTGCCTTTCTGCTTGGATCAAGTAGATCATCACTGGATTTCTCAATATCATCCAGTATTTCGCTGCCACTACTTTTAACACTTTGCCATGCTTCATTAGCAAAATGAGCTGAATCTTGCTTACCTTGTTCAAGGCAAGCTTGCATATCAAACTTTTGCTGAGTATCAAACAAAATATTAGCCTATTCATTTAAAACACGCTTTTCATCACAATACTGGCTTATTTCTAAATAAGTTAATGTGCCAATAACGGCTACTATGCCAATAGTGGCGGCCGAGACTGCAGTTATTGCCAATTTTTTACCTGAGCGCTTAACAAAACGTTTTGAGACATTAGCGCTTTTAGATTTATGCCTGCTTTGCATTTTCTGCATAATTTTTTGAGAATGCGTTAAGCTATTCAAGCTTTCAATCGGCAAAGCTGCATAACCAAAGAGGGAAAAATACTCGTGAAAAAGAACTTGATGGCAATAAACCCAGCAATAACAATAATAACAAGTGTTGATAATACCGCTTTCATACGATCTCCTTGTTGTCTTTAATTTACTTGCTCATTATTCGTCAGCAAAAATACCGACGTAAGCGGGTGAGTTTGAAGATTTTTTAGCGCGATACATGCCCTGAGTATTAAAAGACATACTGATATTACCTTGCGTATCAATAATGATCACACCACCCGTACCACCAACTGGCATGAGTACATCATGAATAACTTCGTTACCCGCTTGTTTTATGCTTTTATCTTGATATTGCACCCGCGCACATATATCAGCAGCAACATTATAACGAATAAAATATTCACCATGGCCCGTTGCAGAAACCGCACAAGAGCGATTATCGGCAAAGGTTCCTGCGCCAATAACCGGTGAATCACCAATATGGCCAAAGCGCTTGTTTGTCATGCCACCCGTTGATGTGCCGGCAGCTAAATTACCATGACTATCCAGGGCTACAGCGCCAACGGTACCCACCTTGTATTCCACTTCTAACGCATCATGAGCAGCTCGGTAATCTTTGTTTTGTTGTTTCGCCTTTTCCATTTTAGCTTTAGCTTTAAGTAAAGATTTATATCTATGCTCAGTATCAAATATTTTGTTATTAACTAATTCAACGCCCTGAGATTGTGCAAACTGCTCTGCCCCTTCACCACTTAACATCACATGCACAGACTCATCCATCACCAAACGCGCCAGATTAATTGGATTTTCAATATGTTTAACCCCAGCGACGGCTCCAGCTTGGCGATTTTTTCCATACATTATCGAAGCATCCATTTCATGACTTTCATCATACGTATATACCGCACCTTTGCCGGCATTAAAAAAGGAGGAGTTTTCCAAAACATTAATCGCTCTAGTTACAGCATCTAAACTTGAACCTCCATGCTCTAATACTTGATAACCCGCCTCTAGAGCCTGAGATAACTTAGCTCGATATGCGGCTTCTTTTTCTGGGGTGAATTTAGATTTTTTGATGGTACCCGCACCACCATGACTAGCGATGGCAATAGTTTTTTCAGCTTTTAACTGTTTGCTGGGTGTAGCGAACAAAGGTGTGTGCTGAATTAAACTCACAGTTAACAGCAAACATACTAAGCTGTTAACTAAAATTTTATTTTCTGTCATAAAGGTTAGTCATAAGAAGTGATTGAATGATTAACCTTTTATATCATATGCCTTATAACATCACAAAACTGGCAATAAAGTATGCTATCAAGGCTAAAACACCACCAAAAATAGAGTATGGAAGCTGGGTTTTAACATGTTCAAGTAAGTCGCAACCTGATGCTATAGCTGAAACACAAGTGGTATCAGAGATTGGCGAACAATGATCACCAAAGACACCACCACCTAAAATAGCTGCAATAACTAATGATGGCGGTAATCCTAAGGATTGAATTAATGGCACACCAATGGGGATCAATATTGCAAAAGTGCCCCATGACGTTCCTGTACTAAATGAAATAATAGCACCGGAAATAAATAACATTGGCACGACAAGTATTAGTGGCAAGTTATCACCAACAATACCAGCAATAAACAAGCCCGTTCCTAACTCTTTTAAACTTGCTCCCAGCGTTAATGAAAACAACACAATGGTCACTAATGGCAGTAGTTCAGATAATCCTTCAAAGCCAACATCAACTAACTCTTTATGGGAAAAACGCTTAGAAAATAATAATAAAAAATAGGCAACAGCTAACGCAAAACAAGTCGCGTAGAGCACAGATTCCCCACCGCTACCCTGTGTAATATCGCCATCACCAGTCCAAAACATAAAGAAGAACATCGCAAAAACCATGCTTAATAATGGCACCACCATAAAACGCGCTTTAGTTGGCTCAACTAACTCTTCTTTTAAACAGTCTTCATCTTTTACTTCTAGCTTATGTAACTCAAGTTCAGATTGTTTCATTGGTCCATACACTTTATCGGTGACAACTGTATAAGCCACCATTAATAAAGCGATGATCGCATAGAAATTAAAAGGGATAGTGCCCCACAAAATAGACATGGATGATTGTTCTAACTGATAATTATTAAGCAATCCCAGCACATAAGCGCCCCAACCATTGAGCAACACCAAAATACATACTGGCGCAGAAGTACTGTCAATAATAAAGGCAAGACGAGCACGACTCATTTTAAATTTATCAAACAAATCACGAGACAAAATGCCAGCAGTAAGAACACTTAAATTTGATTCAATAAAAATCACCATACCAGTAAACATGGTGACAGAGCCAACTTGACGCTTACTTTTAGCAATGCCTTTGCTCACTAGTTTATTCACCATAGCCGTTACGCCACCAGAGTTTCGAACGTAAGCTAATAAGGCGCCAATAAGTAAACTAAAAATTAACAACCGTGCATTGCCTGGCGAGCTAAAAATAGAAATAACCCGTTCAAGAGAACCAATAAAAGCGTAAAAAACAACATTGCAGTGGTTTTGATAAGCAAGAAGTAATTCTGAGCTGAAAACCGCCATTAACAATGCGAGTATCACTTCTTTTCGCCATAGAACTACGGCTATTGCAACAAGCGGTGGGATTACCGACAACCAATCCATATTTAACCTTTATAATTATAATGATAAAAATCAAAACAGTTTGGCAAATACAAGTCGAATACTCAAGCATAATAAGCACTGATTATTTTTGGCCTTTGAACACAATACCCTTTATCATCTTTAATTTTCAATCAGCTCAATATATAAAAAATATTTACATAATGACCAATATTCTGAGTTATACAGAACTAATTTTTCTTCATTTTTTTTAATTTAAATAATCGATTTTGATCGAGCAAGGATTGATCAAGCTTGGTCATTTTTGACATTGACAAGGCATGCTTCGCACTTTCTGTATCACCTTGTAGCCCCTTCTTTGCAAGGATTTTGAACTTTTGTTGCTTGACAAAAGAAGTAGGTAAACTGCTGCTATTTTGCTCTAGCCACCGAGGAAGTACCGCAGTATGTTTATCCGATATATTTTGGCGAACCTTAAGGATCATTTCAATTTCAGTAAGTTGAGGTGAAGATGGTAAGTTAAACCCTTTTGCTGAGTTTAAAGTTTTCTGCGCTTGTGGCAGTGCATCAAGTGAAAGGAAGCCTAGTGTCGACTTTTCATACCAACTACTCGCTTTTTTTGGTTTTTTCTTGCAACCTTTTTGCTGGTTCACTAGTTTACAGTTGTAACCTTCTGCCAATAATTTGGCCAACTGGGGCTGAGCGAGCACAGTAGTTTTATTTTGTGCGACAAGACGTTTATTCGTTTTGATCGCATTGGTTAATTGAAATTTTGCTCTAATGTAAGTAAATCAAATGGTTTTCCTACTTTGTAGGATATATATGAAGGAGAGTCCTTGAACAGTAGCTTTGTCTTGTAAGGGTAATATAACTCTAAATCGGTCACATCTATTATTATGTTTAAGCTATTGGTGGCTATATGTTGTTTACCTGCAATCGCTGTTACTCAACAAGAGTTAAATGAAAATAAGAAACTTATTTCATCTGCAAAATCACTCATAGCAATAGATCAATTTAATGGTGCTTTAATTTGTGGCTTTACTAGTCATTCTTTAGGTGACTCTACGTCTGGTGAACAACATAGTGAGAATGCATTTAATATAGGTTTGAAAAATGGATTCAGTTACCCTGAAGTAATGACAGCAATGGCTTTTTCTATGGAAGTACTTAAAGCAAGATTAAATGCTTATATTGATGGTTTAATTGATGGATTTAAGCAAACTTCACCAAATGGAGATTATAGTTCTGAATTTCGTATAGTTGCTAAAAACAAATTACTCAATCATTGGCGAGAATATACCGCAAGTAGTGCTAAGAGAAAGAGATGGTTACTCTTCAACTACGCCTGAATTAAAACCCTTTGTTATGTGTTTACAACGGGCGTTAACACGAGCTGGAATTATGGTTGAACTCGATGGAGTGTTCGGTCCTGATACCACTTCAGCACTAAAGGATTTTCAACAAAGACATGACTTATTCCCAGATGGAGTCGCTGGCGCCAATACTTGGCGCAAGCTAGTTGATTTTTTGCGCCCGTCAGAACTTAAATTGTTATTGTCCAATAAAATAAGTACTAGCTCAGATAGCCCAATTGATAAAGAGCCTCAATCAATGACTAAAACGACTCCTGTGCAGGCTATTGAATCTTCCTTTGATATACACCAAAAAGCCTCCATAAAAGAGATTCAACAAGCGCTTAGCGACGCGGGGCTAGACCCAGGTCCTGTTGATGGCATAAGAGGAAGAAAAACAATAAATGCCATAAAAGAGTTTCAACATGCTAATGGTTTAGTCGCTGATGGTTTAGTTGGCGCAAAAACTATTGCCATTTTATTTACCACTAGAAAGCCTAAACAAAGGGAAGAATTTGCCATTCCAAATACTATCCCTTGGCTGCAAGCGGCTTACAGTCTTATGGGCACTCAAGAAAAACCCGGTCTGGGATCTAACGAGGCTATATTGGGGTGGGCTGAAGACTTAGAGCTTACTTCTTATAACGATGATGACATACCTTGGTGTGGCTTATTTGTGGCTCATTGTGTAGGCTCTCAAATGCCAGATGAAGCGCTTCCAAATAATCCTTTAGGTTCGCGAAAATGGCAGAGATTTGGTGATGAAATTTCACCTCGTTTGGGCGCTATCATGGTTTTTTGGCGAGGCTCTCCAAATGGATGGAAATGACATGTCGGGCTTTACTGGGCTGAAGATAATGATGCCTACCATATTTTAGGTGGTAATCAGGCTAACTCGGTAAATGTTACCCGAGTTGCAAAAAATCGTCTGCTGTCTGCTCGATGGCCAAGTACTGGCTTATCAGTTGATGGTTATACCAGAGCCGCTTCAGCTAATGGCAGGCTTATTTCTACGAATGAAGCATAAACATTGAATTAACTTACGACAAAGTCGCTCGGTAATTAGACCGACAGTTTCCCTTGGTAATCACACTAATACAAATTAATACTATGTTTTGAGCGAAGGCAACCATCAGGTTGCCTTTTAATTGTACTCTACTAGTTATCAGCTTTACTGTGCCAGCTTTCAATACTCTATTGGCTTACCAGTTTCAGGATTGATACGATCAAGGGATGGTCCTTGATAATCATTAAGTAACAAATCAACAACAGCATCACCATACTGTTCAAACCAAAAATCACCTAACATTTTCAGTTTTTTGATATTAGTTTTACTGACATCATCCGTGGCATCATCAGGTGGCATAGGTAATCCCGGTTGTTTTAAGAGCTTGGCATTAACACGAATATAGGTGCCCTGATCCATCATAGTGATCCCTTGGTATGCAACAACGCGTTCGTCACTGAGAATATCGAGGATTTTACCCTTGGTCATCCATTGTAATGCGCCCCACCCTCTAGATGCCGGACCATTAATTTTTCTAGTCATAAAGCCGGTGCCAATTGACAAAACACGTAGATCACTTGTCGATTCATTATTCCAGCATCGCCGTGCTTCAGCGATAGCACACATAGTTGGATTATTAGCGATTACCCCGCCATCAATCAACCATGACTCATCCTGTTCTGGCGGCACCTCCAGTTCTTTAGTGGGGAAATAGGTTGGCGCAGCGCTAGACGCATCAGCCACTTGATAAGAATAAACAGATTGATAAACTTGCTTGCTGGATTTAATAATCATAGGTCGGCGTTTTTCTATCGCATATGTTATAGCCAAAACATGCTTACCATCAGGCACATTATTTATTCTGGCCTCTTTGAATTTTTCCTGCAACAACTCAGTTTTATCTTTCCCTTCATATTTAGGTGCATTTACACCGTCAATTTCAAACCAGCCCTTATTTTCGGTAAAAATCTTTTGGGCTGTCTCATAGTTATATAATTCGTTTATCTCATCCATGGTCATATCGGTTGTGGCTAGTGCTAATGCGATAATACTGCCAGTACTAGTACCTGCATAGAAATCGACACAATCACGTATTGAACACCCTTTTAAATGCAATTGTGCTTCAACCTTGCTTAGAAATTGTGTGGTAGCCGCTCCACGAATGCCGCCACCGTCTAGTGACATAATTAATTTTGACATAACAGCTTCCTTTTTTTATCAACAAATGTAGGTTTGATATATCTATTTGCCATTGACTGATTGGTGCTTTATTCAAGCTCAAACAATGACTGATTCATCATCCCGTTATTGCGAACGGTATCATCTCTGGTCTTTTGACAAATGCATGAGGAGAATAAAGTAAAAGGAGAACAGCACAATAGTAATCAAACTATCACTCCATTTATCGACAATGCCACAAGTAAAGCTTAGTATTTATTTATTCAATTGCCAGTACTGAAGGCACTACGACTGATTTTGATGATAGTATTCTTTCAATTTGCTTCTAGCTTGTTTTTTCTCATCAGCACTGAGAAAGTTAGGGAATCTAATTCTATTTCGTAGGAACCGACTCCAATCCATACGATCTTTTATCGCGGTGTCATAAAATATATATCTATGTTTTGTTTGAATTTTTCACCGTAATCAACAGAAGCAGTCGTGTTGTTTGGATCTGGTGCAGGTAAGTTATTACTAATAGGGATGGTTTTAGCTGAATGCATATTCTCATGCATCGCGATCACCTAATACCATTCATCGCGATCACTCAATACCATCGATGCCGATCACTTTTCGGTCAAAATGGTATTGAGTGATCGGCTTGAATAGTATCGTTCAATTTTCACACTTTTTATCTAACCAGTAGGTGTTTTTAACCGTTATTATTTTCATTTTTGATGATGAGAATAACCATGCCAACGGCAACTATTTCAATGCGCAAACTTAAAGATATTTTAAGACTAAAATACGGCTATAAACTCAGCCATCGAAAGATAGCAAATAGTTTATCTGTTTCACCTTCAATTGTGTCTAGCTATGCCTGTAAATCAGCAAAGCTAGGTATTACTTGTTGGCCGCTTGATGAGAAGTGGGATGATCAAACTCTACAAAAAGCGTTCTTCAAAACAAAGTCTCGACTAAAAGGTTTTGGCATTCATGACTGGTCGTCAGTTCAGCAGGAGCTGCGACCTAAAACAATGACATTGTTACTACTTTGGCAGGAATACAAAGAACGGCATGCGGAAGGTTTTTACAGTTACACCCACTTCTGTCGCCAGTACAAAGCATGGCTTAAATGTCAAAAGCCGTCCATGCGTCAAAACCACAAGGCAGGTGAAAAACTGTTTGTAGATTATTGCGGGCCAACCATGAATATTGTTGACGCCAGTACAGGTGAATTCCGTACTGCCCAAGTGTTTGTCGCGGTTATGGGTGCATCTAATTACACTTATGCCCAAGCAACCTATAGTCAAAAGCTCGAAGATTGGGTAATGAGTCATACCCGTTGTTTTGAGTTTCTTGGTGGTGTGCCAGAGCTAGTTATCCCTGATAATCTTAAAAGTGCTGTAACTAAACCCTGTCGATATGAGCCTGATTTAAACCCAACTTACCAACAACTGGCGACACATTACGATACCGTCATTGTTCCTGCTAGACCCTATAAACCCAAGGATAAAGCTAAGGCGGAAGTAGGCGTGCAAATTGTTGAGCGTTGGATCATGACACGACTTCGCAATGAAACCTTCTGTAGTTTGCACCAATTAAATTTAAAAATACAAGAGCTACTCGCTGACTTAAACCAGAGACAAATGAAAAAATATCCTGGTTCAAGACTAAGCCAGTTTGAAGCCATTGATAAACCTGCACTCAAACCACTACCAACAAAAGCTTACAGCTACACCTTAGTGAAACAAGTTAGCGTGCATATTGATTATCATGTGGAAATTGAAAAACACTACTACTCAGTGCCTCATACCTTGATCGAACAAAAGCTCGAAGCCCATGCCACGGGTCAATTGGTGACACTTTACCATCAAGGCGTTCAAGTAGCCATTCACCCAAGATCACACCGACAAGGTGCGCACACCACGCTTGATCTTCATATGCCAATCGCTCATCAAAAACAGCAGCAATGGACACCACAGCGATTTGAACGTTGGGCAGCTAAGTTCGGTACTTCAACGGAGCATTTCGTTATGCAATTGATGCGAGCTAAAAAGCATCTAGAGCAAAGCTACCTTGCTTGTATGGGCCTATTGAGTTTAGGTAAGAAGTTTACCGACCAACGACTTGAAGCGGTTTGTTATCGCGCTTTAGCTACAGGTGTTACGCGTGTAAAACAAATAAAAGCCATCTTAGAAAAAGGTTTGGATAAACAACCATTACCTGAAGCTCAAGGTGACTTATTACGAGAGATCGACCATCAAAATATCCGTGGCAACCAGTATTACCATTAATCATAAACCCCAAACAAAGGAAAAACTATGCAAAATCTAACTCAACAAGTAAATAGCCAATTAAGTAACTTAAAGCTAAGCGGCATATTTTCATACTGTTGCAACAGTATGAACAGCCTAATCTATACGTCGAGCAGAGCTTCGAAGAGCGATTAAGCTTATTGTTTGAACATGAAATAACGCAACGAGATCAACGCAAAATTGATCGCCTAACTCGCCAAGCTAAATTCAGAGTTGGCGGTACACTTAGCCAACTCAATTATGGCGCAGAGCGACAACTAGATAAAACACAAATACGCTCATTAGCTCAAGGAGAATGGCTTCGCCTTCACCAAAACATATTGGTCACTGGTGCAACGGGTTGTGGGAAAACGTATTTAGCATGTGCGCTTGGTCACAACCACTGCCAACAAGGGAGTAGTGTTTATTACTTTAGGCTTAAAGAGCTATTAGAAAAGATGTTTCTGGCACAAGCTGACGGCAGTTATCGAAAACTCATCAACAAACTTAGCTCTGCCAGCTTGTTGATCTTAGATGACTGGGGATTAGAGCCATTAACGGCTCAACAACGAAGTGATTTACTGGAATTAATTG
>ERZ1048872.669-NODE-669-length-34969-cov-9.346480_pt1 | contig 34969 bp, 31 predicted proteins | sample MGYA00383100_ERZ1048872 | MGnify/ENA primary metagenome ERZ1048872 (study PRJEB29581, sample SAMEA5548370) | metagenome | biome: marine; feature: coastal; material: water | depth 50 m | study: Short-term variability in the microbial, nano- and picoplankton...
CATCGCTTTCTTGGCCGATTGTCAGCGTCTCCTCGACTGCCTCAAGCAGACGATCACCTTCATTGCGCATGTGAGTCGTGTACAACGCATTGTATTGGTTTGCGGCACTCGCCAGTTCGATAATTTCCTCGGTCTTACTCCATTTTCCCGGTGTGTAAATAAGTCCGGTCGAAAAACCACAGGATCCCTGTTCGAGTTGCTGCTCGACCAGTACACGCATTTTTCGGAGCTCCTCCTTTGTTGGCGCTCGCTGTTCATGACCAATGATGATCGAGCGCACCGTATTATGACCGGTTAGCATCATGTTGTTGATCGCAGGCTTGTTCTGTAAAACTGCTTCAAAATATCCTTCAAGGTCATTAAAGCCGGCTTGAACGCCAGCAAGGATGCCTCCGCTCGCTTTTGCTGAATCCATTTGTGCGCTGGCGGGCACGGCGCTAAAACCGCAGTTGCCCGTAACAACGCTAGTCACACCCTGCGCGAGCTTAAACTCCATGCCAGGATGGCGAAAAAACGCGCCATCATCATGAGAGTGGGTATCGATGAAGCCCGGTGCAAGATGAAGTCCGTTACCGTCGATTTCTTTTGTGTTGCTAGTGACGGACCCACCAGCATCCCCGACGCTTGAAATTCGCCCATCTTCAATCGTGACATCACCATAAAATGCTTCAGTACCAGTACCATCGAGAATGTTGACGTTTCTAATCGTCAGCTGAGACATATGATTTACCCTCTTACTTAAAATCTGGATGTTGTAATGTGTATGTTGATGTTGTGTTACAAACCGTAGTGACCGGTTTTGGTTCTTATCCATTCACCGATCATTTCACCGATCATGATGCAGCTAAGGTTGGTGTTGGCGCTTGGCACATAAGGCATGATCGACGCGTCAGCAACGACAAGTTGATCAATGCTATGACAGCAACCGTATTGGTCTACCACGCTGAATGGGTCAGTTGTTGGTCCCATTTTTGTCGTACCGCATGGATGGTACCCACTGCCTGAAAATCGTTTGCAAAGCGTAGCGAGTGTCTCGTCGTCTGCACCTTTTATCGGGTCAGGAAAAATCACTGAGTCGATCATATCCGCAATAGCCCCGGATTCAGTAAACCGTAGTGTATCTTTCATGCACTGAACAAGCCGGTTGCAGTCCCTATCATCTTCACAGAATCGATTGTGGATATTTGGCTGCACTAGTGGGTCGGCGGATTGCAGAGTAAGTTCGCCTCTACCGTACTGGTACTCAAGCACTGCGGCAATCGAAAATGCGGGTGGGGATTTTTCTGTACCCGCGAAGCTTATCTGTTCAATTTGCAGATCATTTCTCTTATCAGATCCTTCCGCTGTATAGCGCAGAATCGTTTGAATAATAGGGTCGTCTCGGTTGATATTGACGCCGTCTTTTACGCGGGCAACAACCGCAAGGGCTGGATGATCGCAGAGATTTTTCCCAACGCCCGGTACGTCAGCAACCGTAGCGATACCGTGCGCTTCCAGCTCTTTTTTTGGGCCAATCCCCGAACGTAACATAATTGCCGGCGACATAATGGCACCCGCACACAGTACCGTCGTCTTTGCCTCGTAACGTTTTGTTTCTCCGGTGAGGGTCAAAACTTCGGCGCCGATGCATTTCTTGTTGTCAAACAATAGTCTGGTCACGGTTGATTGGCTACGTATTTCCAGGTTGGGTCTTAGCCTGATCGGTGCAAGATACGCCCCGGCGGAGGAAACACGTAATCGACCAATTTTATTCATCGGCTGTGGACCGGCACCCCAGCCCTGTGGATCATTTTGATCTTCACACAACGGATAACCCAATTGTTCAGCGGCATCAAGGAATGCCTCCTGCTGAGGTACACGTTCTTCCTTGGGATAACGCCTGATGCTGATCGGTCCAGCATCGCCGTGATAGGAAAGATGGCCAAAATCGAGATCACGCTCTAGTCGCTTAAAGGCGGGTAGCACATTTTCCCATTGCCAAGCGCTATTGCCGAGATCTGCCCAGCCGTCGTAGTCTTCCGGAATTCCCCTTAAGGCAATTGTTGTATTGACCGAGCTAGACCCGCCAGTCACTCTGCCTCGAGGGAATGGCACATTGCGGCCTTGCGTCGGGGAATATTTGAGTCCCCAATCATGATCCGTATAAGAGTTGTTGTGGCTGTTGATAATGTCTGCGGGCGTCTCGGATAGCGTAGGGTAATCCGGTCCTGCCTCCAGTAGAATAACGTTCAGATTCGGATTTTCAGTTGCTCTAGCAGCAATTGCCGAGCCGCAGCTGCCTGCGCCGATGATGAGTAGGTCGTGCATGGTCTATCCAATTTTGTGCGACCTCTGAGCATACGCCAGGAAGGCGAGCGATTGAAGAGGCTTCGCCGTGGCGCTATTGCGAGTATCATCGGATGTCTTTATGTCTATATTCAAGCGTCTTCCACAATTAGCGACGCAAGACCCGAGGTAGCGAGGATCGCGCCTGAAGCGATAAAATGACTTAAGCTGCGCCGAGGCAAGCAACGTATGGTGAATATATGGCTGGCCCGTTACAAGCACCGCCCAGTTTTCTACTGCGTTCGCTCGGTGAATGTCTAGCGGGGGAGCGGTGAATCCCCTTGCTGAATCTTCTGCTTTAACGCGCTTAACTCATTATCGAGTCTGTCATCCAGCGCGAGCGCCGCGATTTGCACTTCCAGGTCAGAGTTATTGGAGGCGTTATCGCTCGCAGCACCGAGCCCGAAAGATGCGACCTCTCCCTCAAGCTCGTCTATTTTCCGCTCATATGCGTCGAATCGAGTCAGAGCATCATTACACGAAAAGTCGTGCAGCTGTCGCTTAACCTTCATTCTTGATTTTACGCTGTTACCTCTCAATATCAGGGCTTTATATCTTGTTTTAGTGAGCTTGAGTTTCTCTTCGAGTTGTTTGCTGTCGCTCGCAATTTTTGCGACAACGTCATCTATATGAGTGATTTCAACCAAACATTGGTCAATGGCTTGTTGGACAAGATTTTTTTCTTTGATGGCTGCCCTAGCCAAATCATCACGAGTCTTTTCAATTGCTAGCGCTGCGCGCTGTTGCCACTGATCGTATTCCTTTACCAGCTGATCACGTTTGTGAACGAGCTGTGTGTGTGTTGCTTGAAGTCCAGTAGTTTCAGTCCGCATCGTGCGCAGTGTCTGCTCCATTTCACGGACGATGAAGCTGACCATTTTCTTTGGGTCCTCGGCCTGGTCAAGCATGGAATTTACATTTGAATTTACGATGTCTGAAAAGCGGTTGAGAATGCTCATGTTGTTGACTCCTGCAAAGTACGAATTCATATACCTAATTGCTCTTTGGTGCGTATTACGCACTGTTTAGATGACCATCTGGCTGCCGGTTTAGTTGTAGAGAATTTGACCGGCCGCTTTAATGAGTGACTCTTTCGTGGCGTTTGCGCAAATCACGTCGAATGACTGAGTACAGAGCACACATATGTCTGGTGTGGTCGAGTTTGACGAAGTATCGATTTCGAGCGGCGCGAGTTCGTTTGCTGCTACTCTAGCGTCAGCGAATATGCCGAAACTTCCGATGACAAGTATGAAAACGGAAGCCGTAATCCAGTTTGTTGTGCGTCCAGCGTATCTCATTCTTCCTGTGGTCATTTTAGTTACTCGCTTCTTTGTTAATGCCTGCGCTTGTTATTTTCACAGGGTTCCATGTGATTCTTAATGCTTTCACTGGGTAATACACAAACTGTGCCAAGATGTTAATTGTTGTTGTAAAATGTTGTTTATAATGGATTAATTAGTCCTTTGTTGCTTTCTTGCACAACAACTTTTGATGACCGTGGTCGCAAACAAACCTTCATTTAGTGAAATTCACCATGTTCATCTGAAGAATCTGACCAATTAGCACCGGAAGTCACTGCAAGACGACCAAATTCAGTTCGCGGTCGGGTCGACACTTCAAAAGGTCTCAATGCGTTATACTCTGCGCTCATTTTGTTGGAGAAAATTTATGAACGGAGCTGAAAGCCTTCTGGAAACACTAATTAACAACGGCGTTGAGGTGTGTTTTTCTAATCCAGGAACCTCTGAGATGCATATGGTCGCGGCTATTGGCAAAACCGAAGGTATGCGCTCGATCCTGAGTTTGTTTGAGGGCGTATGCTCCGGTGCAGCCGATGGATATGGAAGAATGGCGGGTAAACCCGCGTGTACCCTGTTGCATCTAGGTCCCGGTCTATCCAATGCTTCAGCCAACCTGCACAACGCGAAAAAGGCGAATACCCCGGTATTAAATTTGATTGGTGACCACGCGGTCTATCACAAAAAATACGATGCGCCACTCACGTCAGACATCATTTCCCTTGCCCAAGGTGTATCTGATTGGGTCCACACCACGGACACAGCCGAAAACCTGCCCGGAGACGCTGCCGAGGCGGTGGCGATAGCAAATCAAGGTGCAGGCAAGATATCCACCTTAATTGTGCCTGCAGATTGTGCCTGGAATGATTCGGTTGATCCCGCCCAACTCAGACCTGCCTTACCACCTGAGACGGTAAGCGTTGAGGCAGTAGACCAAGCTGCAAAGCTTTTGCAGAACGGCAAAACGACAATGATATTGCTCGGTAATATGGGGTTAAGTGAAGAGGCACTGTCTTTGGCAGATAAAATTGCTCAAGCCAGTGGTGCACGAGTATTTACCGACACGTTTTTCAGTCGAATGCCGAGAGGAGAGGGTCGCTGCCAAGTCGAGCGGTTGCAATATTTTGCGGAGATGGGCGTAGAGCAGATTAAAGACATGGAACAATTGATTATGGTGGGTACCAAAGCGCCGGTCGCTTTTTTTGCCTACCCTGGAAAGCCTAGCGAGTTTTATGCGCCCGGCAGCGAGCTTCATACGCTAGCAAATGTCGACGAAGATGCCGAAGACGCGCTTACTCGATTAATGCAAGCCATCGGTGCTGAATCGGAGAAGCCCAGATTGACGAAGCTGGTAAAAGCGGGTCCAGGCAAAGATGGTCTTTCCCCCGGAACGATTGGTATGACATTCGCAGAATACCTGCCAGTTGACGCAATTGTTGTTGATGAGGGCGCAACAGCAGGGGGTGCATGTTATCCATGTAGCGCAAACGCTGAGCCACATGACTGGTTGACGCTAACTGGTGGTTCAATTGGTTATGGGTTGCCAACAGCGATTGGGGCAGCTGTTGCTTGCCCCGACAGAAAGGTTGTCTGTAACCATGGTGATGGAGGTGCGATGTACACTATCCAATCCCTTTGGACAATGGCCCGGGAGAATTTGGATATCTGTGTGTTAATTTTTGCTAATCGCAAATACCAGATACTTCAAATAGAACTTGCCCGGGTGGGCGCGCAGACGATGAATAAGAAAACAATGGATATGTTGGACATTAGCAATCCGGATTTAGATTTTGTCAAACTTTCCGAGGGTATGGGAGTGCCAGCGACAAGAGCTACGACAATCGAAGAGTTTAATGAACAGTATCATACTGCGATGAACACACGCGGGCCTCGGTTGATTGAAATCATGCTGGCATAACTTCTCGCCTGTTGAGTTGCCCTGACACCATAAATAATAATAAAAATTGGAGAATCAAGGTGAATGAATCTTTTGAGGTGGTGATCGTCGGTGGCGGCGCAGCGGGCATCACCGTTGCCGCGAGTTTGATGCGGAAGCATCCGTATTCCAAAGTCTGTGTTATTGAGCCAAGTGAGGTCCATTACTATCAACCGGCCTTGACGCTGGTGGGTGCCGGCGTGCAAACCGTTGCCCAGAACTCAAAGCTCGAGGCACATGTGATGCCGAAAGGGGTTACATGGATAAAAGATAAGGTGGTGAGTTTTGAGCCCGAGCGAAATACCGTCACTATTTCCAGTGGTGCTCAGGTTGGTTATGGCTATCTTGTTGTCTGCGCCGGACTCACCTCTGACTGGGAAAAAATCGATGGTTTGACCGAGACGTTGGGCCGAAATGGCGTCAGCTCAAATTATAGCCCTGATTATGCTGCCTATACTTGGGAGTGTATTCAGGGTCTAAAGCTGAATGATGGCGCTGCCTTATTTTCCCAGCCTCCGATGCCTATTAAGTGTCCAGGTGCGCCGCAGAAAATTGTTTATCTTGCTGCGGACTATTTTCGCAAGCATGGCCGAGGGGACATTCCGGTTGTTTTTAACTCAGCAACACCGGGTATATTTGGCGTGCCTTATTTCGCTCGAGCTCTGATGGATGTGGTTGCGCATTACGGTGTTAACTTCACGCCATCTTCGAATCTGACAGCCATTGATGGTGAAAAAAAGATTGCCACATTTACCGACAATGATGGCGTAAAAAGTGAAGTCCCATTTGGCATGTTGCATGTCACACCGCCACAGTGCGCGCCGAAGTTCATTAGTGAAAGCTCGCTCTCCGATGACGCTGGCTGGCTTGATGTCGACAAGAACACGCTACAAAGCACGAAGCACTCGAATATTTTTGGTTTGGGTGATGCAACCAACACGCCTAATTCTAAGACAGCGGCAGCAATCAGGAAGCAGGCGCCTGTTGTTGTGAAAAATCTTGCTGCCGTAAAACGTGGAGCCGCCCTGATGCCCGATTATGATGGCTATGCTTCGTGTCCATTAACCACGGCATACGGCAAGATGATGTTGGCGGAATTTCGCTATGGTGGTGAAGTCACCCCCACAATTCCGCTTTCGCCGAAGGTGCCTCGCTCAAGTTATTGGTACATTAAGAAGTGGGGACTCGCGATGATGTATTGGGACTTCATGCTGAAGGGGTATGAATGGGATGTCGCCCACAACGTCAATTTTGCAGAAGACTAAATGTAAACTTCGGCATCCACTATGCGTAAATTTGTTGGATGTTCAGATTTTTATAGAAAACGCTGGACCAGCCATTTTGGGAGTAATGCATTAATAATCCAGAGTTAACAAAACGCACACTGATCGCTTATTCGGGTGTGACGATCCCTATGGCGGCGATGGGTATGCCCGTTGCTGTTTATCTGCCTCGGTTTTATACCGAGGGTATGGGTTTGTCGTTGGTCACAGTAGGCACAATTTTTACCCTCGCCCGAATCTGGGACGTAATTACAGATCCGGTGATGGGGATTGTCATCGATAAGTTTGATACCCGGTGGGGCAGACGCAAGCACTGGATTGCAATCTCGATACCCATATTGGTGCTCTCTGTCTGGATGGTTTTTATGCCTAACCATGAGAGCGTTTCAGCAGGCTATTTGCTGTTTTGGCTAATTGCGCTTTATTTAGGTTACACAATGTTAGCAATCGCGCACCAGTCTTGGGGTGCAGAACTCGCGTTAACTTATGATGACCGTTCTCGCTTGTTTGGCTGGCGTGAGATATTTGTCATTGCTGGCATGACGGTGGTTTTGGGTATCCCTGCAACACTCGAGTTAACAGGTATGAGCAGTCAGTCGGCAAAGGTTGCCAGTATGGGTTGGTTTTGCCTGATCCTGTTTCCTTTGCTCGTGGTGCCAACCCTGACGATGGTACCAGACACCCGCAGCAAGCCGCAGTCAAGTGTGCCATGGGCCGAAGCAATCAAAGTACTGGCGTCAAACAAGCTTTTGTGGCGTTTGCTCGCGGCAGATCTTGCTTCAGGGTTTGGTACAGCCGTATCAGGTGCGCTTTATATTTTTGTTGCCTCCACTTATTTTAATTTGCCAGAGCATGCGAGCATCGCTCTGTTGTTCTATTTTCTCGCGAGCTTTTTGGCAATGCCAATGTGGCTCAAATTGGCGTATGTGGTTGGCAAAGATGTTGCTTTGAAAATTGCCTTGCTTTACGCAGTGATCATCAACCTTGGTTTAATACCGATAGCTGAGGAGGGCAGTGTCGTTGGCCTCTGGGGGTTTACCATTGCGTTTGGGGTCGCTTTTGGTGCTGCGCCAACCCTGCTGCGCTCGATGATGGCGGACCTGACAGATGAGGATGAACTGCGTTCAGGGCAAAAACGCCCAGGTTTGTTTTTTGCCCTACTGACAACAACAAATAAATTGGGGGCTGCATTTGCTGTCGGCGCCAGTTTTGCCATTCTGGAAGTAGCGTTTGGTTTCGTTCCCGGAGGAGATAATTCTCAAGAAGCGCTGGATGGGTTGTTGTTTACCTACTGCGTTGGCACGGCTTTTGGTTTGTTTTTGGCTTTTTTATCAATGTTAAAATATCCACTGAACCGCACTGCACACGATGAGATAAGACTTGAACTGGAACGGCGGCAAGTGTCCGAATGAGATACTGCGCCGGTTCCATTCACACCACAGGCATAGTATCTTTCCTGTTCTCCAAATAGCACACACTGTTCAACCCAAATACTACAACGGAAAGCGACCATGAAAGACGAGACGAAACTAATTCACTCAGGCTACACCACTGATCCTACGACCCACTCAGTGGCTGTACCGATATATCAAACTGTTGCGTACGAGTTTGATAACGCACAACACGGCGCTGACCTGTTTGATTTAGCTGTGCCGGGAAATATTTACACCCGGATCATGAATCCCACTACTGATGTGCTAGAGCAACGTGTAGCTGACCTTGAAGGCGGTATTGGTGCCTTAGCAGTGAGTGCAGGCAGTGCGGCGATCACCTATGCTATTCAGAACATAACGGAGGTGGGTACTAACGTTGTGACAACGCCGCAGCTATACGGCGGTACTTACACGTTATTTGCACATATGTTGCCGAAGCAGGGTGTTGAAGTTCGATTTGCCGCCGATGATAGTCCAGAAAGTATCGCCGCACTGATCGATGATAAAACCCGAGCTGTTTTCAGCGAAACGATTGGTAATCCGGCAGGCAATATTGTTGATATTGAAGCACTTGCTAAAGTGGCGCATGATCATGGCGTGCCATTGATTGTCGACAACACCGTTGCTACCCCTATGTTGATTAAGCCCATCGCTTATGGCGCTGACATCGTTGTACATTCACTCACAAAATACATGGGTGGCCATGGCACTTCATTGGGCGGAATTATCGTCGATTCCGGTAATTTCCCTTGGGCTGATCACGCGGACAAGTTCCCAATGATGACGACACCTGAAGCATCCTATCACGGGGTTGTTTATACAGAAGCCATGGGGCCAGCAGCTTTTATCGGTCGTGCCCGAACAGTGCCACTTCGAAATACAGGTTCAACGATTTCTCCCTTCAACGCGTTTTTAATTCTTCAGGGGCTGGAGACACTTGCTCTGCGCATGGAGCGTCATTGCAGTAACGCGCTGGCTGTTGCCAATTATCTCAATCAGCACGAGGCAGTTGCGACAGTTAGTTTCGCGGGTCTGTCAGATAGCCCTTACTACGAGCTTGCTCAGAAATATACCAACGGTAGTCCGGCCAGTCTGCTTACTTTCGAGGTTAACGGTGGTTACGAGGCGGCGGTCAAATTCTATGACCAGCTCGGGTTGTTCAAACGTCTTGTCAATATTGGTGACGCCAAATCTCTGGCATGCCATCCATCATCAACTACTCACCGTCAGATGACCGAAGAAGAGCAGGCGAGTGCCGGCGTAACGGCTGGCATGATCCGATTGTGTATCGGCATTGAGCATATCGACGATATCATCGCTGATCTTGATCAGGCACTAAAAGCTGCGCAATAAGCAAAGCTTTCTGTGTTCAAATTACGGATCACTGTTTGATGCCGCCGAGTTAGTTGATAGAAACGAGGTCCAGCAACCAATCAGAGTTGCTGGCATCCTCGTTTATCCGGAATTTTCGCAGTAAGTAATTTAGTTGTGGCGCTGCAAGCCTCAATTCCTCGAAGTCTATTTTGTTGAACTGCAACAGCGTGGTGCTTGTGTCGAAGCTGACTGAATTGCAGTTCGTTGTTGCTAGTGGTTGCCAACCAAATTCGCAGGCAATGGAAAGGATGTGATCTCCTTGTTTCGCCTCGCCGTTGACAAGGATATACCAGCTATCGTGACTTGGCGTGAGGATTGTTCCCGCCTCAAATTTCTGCAGTTTGCCAATTCGTCCTATTTTTTCGATGACAGTTGAACTTAAACTGGAAAATTGTGGCAGATTTGCTATCAATGGTCGGATTTCCCAGCGACCAAGCAGTTCTTCCCTGAAGCCTTCAGCATCAATAAACGAAGAGAAGGTCTCCTCTGCAAAAACACATACGGTTACTGGCGTAGTCGCCACTACGGAAGCGTTTCGCATCGTTGCTCCGGTAATTACTGCCATTTCACCGATGATATCTCCGGCTTGGAGCTTAGCCACCGTAGAAAATTCCTTGCCGTCGTGACTAACGACATCACAATAGCCAGTAAGTATTAAATACACATAACCCCGGGTTTCGGTGTCCTGTACAATGATGACGTCCTCAGTGTTGTAACGTCGTATTTCCTCGTCGGCGAGCAGGCTGCGCATCCAGCGATTCGGAAACGGCTTGCCTAGCCAGATGTTGAGATAGTGGCTAACCTGAGAGGTGTAGATGCTTGGGTCGCCATCGATTACTGAATACCGCTTGCCGGAGCTAGCGAGCGAGAAGGTGGTGTTGAAGTCGTTCGATAGTTCCTCAACGTGAACAAACACTACGCGGTCTGACTGTGATTTTAACGCATCGCCGGGATCACCATGAATACCGCCAGCGCCGCCATCGGCGACCAGCATATTGAATCGCTGAGAGTAAAGGCTCTCAAGGCATCGGACGGTTTCATCGCGCACCTGGCCTGCCTTGTTCATTTGCTGGATGGCATCCATAGAATGATTGTCACCAACGATACAGAGCTGTTTTGTGTATCCCTTGTGAATAGTCGAAAAGGTAGCGCCAATCGTTGGGATGCTGTGAACAGTGATGTGCGGGTCGATAGTGAGGCCGTAGTAGTTAATTGATTTGCCCGGCACGACTTCGACAAGCTTGAAGTGTTCCTGAATAACGGAGATTTCCCAGCCGAGACTGCAGGCAAGTTTGTCCATCGCCATGCTGTAGATTTCTTTGGTCGTAATAATTTCAACTCGATGAGGCATCATCATAAGCGGAAACATACTGCAGTGATCGTCATGCAGGTGTGTTAAGAAAACTGCAGAGACCTGATTTTTTGATATACCTCTAGCGAACAGGTGTTGATCAAGAAATGGAATTGAATCAATTAAAATGTAGTCGCCGTTATAGCACAAAGCTAATCCGGTACAGGCTTCGTCAACGGTGAACCCGGAAGCTCCGCCAAGCACCTCAAGACCCATTTTGGCCAGCCCTCCCGGCACATAGTCAGGTCGTACAGGGTAAGATGGACCAATGACCTGATCTTCGTTCAGATCGACGGAAACCTCACCCTCATTGTTTCGAACGAGATATTCATCAGGCCCTGTATGTTCTATCACCATGGAATTGGTTTGAGCTCGGCCATTCTTGAAGGGCGATAGATTGAAAAAGTCCTCTATCGGTATGGTGTTGCCAGTTTCATCGGACAACGCAAGCGTCTCTGATACCGCAAGCCATTCCTCCTTCAATGTTTCATCTGTCTGCCATTGGTCGAATTCCGCTCTGCTGGGACCATTGAGTGCGATCCGTAGCAGCCTTAGTGCGTGTGAAATATCTTTTTCACTGCCAACTAACGAGAGCTTTCTGCCTTCAGCTAGGCCGTTCGCAACGAACAAGAAAAAATAGAAGGGAAATTCAAGGTTGTTAAGTATCGAGCCATCTTTCTCTTTGATATCGGTGAGAACCAACGTGTCGAATGATTCAACGCGATTTCGAAGCAACCCTTTAAGCACTTCAGGAGGTTGTCCAATAAGAATTGCGCTGTTGCCATCGCAAACGATCCGGCTTCCTTGCACGGGAGCCATTACTTCAGGTTTCGGCATAAACAGGGTTGAGCATTAAATGGGTTGCTCTCGAGTGTAACTAAAGCGCAAGATCGGGAAAAGTAAGGAAACCGCGAAACGATGATTATTCGGTAAAAGTTGTAAGTGATATGTAACGATCCGACACTCGCGGCGCGACGCAGATGTCGAAAGTTGACCAATAAACGACTAGAATTCAGCCCTGTCGCAGCCGCAAGATGACAGCGGTGCTTTTATCCATAATAAGTTTAGGGGAATTCGAATGAACGAAGCCGTACAGCTTGATGCTTCCGAAAAAGCGTTGTTTCGTGAAAGTGTTAAGAAATTTTTGGAGGTTGAAGTTGAGCCCCACTACGAGACATGGGAAAAAAATGAAATTTGGCCCCGAGAACTTTGGCACAAGCTGGGCGAAAATGGCTTTCTCTGCGTCGACATGTCCTCAGAATATGGTGGGTTTGATGCTTCGTTTGAATTGAGTTGCGTTGTTGTCGAAGAGGTTTCGAGAGCGGGATACGGTGCCCTTGCATCCGGTATTTCTGTTCACTCTGACATCGTTGCACCCTACATTATGCACTTGGGTAGTGAGGAACAAAGGCAGCGCTGGCTACCTGGCATGGTAAGTGGCGAAATTGTTGGTGCGATAGGCATGACGGAACCCGGAGCCGGTAGCGATCTTCAGGGCATGAAAACCTCAGCTGAAAAAGATGGTGACGAGTTTGTTATCAACGGCCAGAAAACATTTATCACGAATGGTCAGCACGCTGATCTCATCGTGCTGGCAGCAAAAACGGACCCCAAGCTAGGTGCTAAAGGCGTTACGCTGTTTACTGTTGATTGCCATCTCGAAGGATACCAAAAAGGACGTAATCTGGAAAAAATGGGGCTGCATTCCGGTGACACTTCTGAAATTTTCTTTCAGGATGTTAGGGTCTCATCGAGAGACATTTTAGGTGGTGAAGGGCAAGGTTTTGCGAATTTGATGAACGAACTGCCGAGGGAACGACTGATTCTTGCTGTAGGTTGCGTGGCAGCGGCAGAAGGCATGTTGGACCTTACCGTCGAATATACGCTGGAACGTCAAGCGTTTGGAGCGCCAATAGCAAAACTACAGAACACGAAGTTTGTTTTGGCAGATATCAAGACGGAAATTGAGCTCAATAAAGCATTAGCAGAAAAATATGTCGCGAAGTACGTCGATGGAGACTTAACGCCCACCGAGGCCTCAATGTCAAAACTTGCCGCCAGCGAAATGCAAGGGCGTGTTGCAGATCAATGTGTACAACTGTTTGGCGGCTACGGCTACATGCGAGAATATCCGATCTCACGGGCCTATTTAGACGCACGAATTCAGAGAATCTACGGTGGTACTTCCGAGATTATGAAAGAGCTAATCTCGAGAAGCTTGGTCGGTAGGTGAGTCGTCAGCAGTGACGGCCTAAAAGGAATCTGAAATGCCTCGATATGATTATTACTGCGATGAAAATGGCCGCACCGTCGAAGTTGTTCATCCCATTGCTGCCCGTTTAGAGCGTTGGGGTGAATTATGTGAAAGAGCGAATATTGAACCAGGTAAGACAGATCTCGAATCACCGATACGAAAGGTGATCACGATAGCGCCCATGGCTAACACGCCGACAGGAGACGTGGGTCTGAAAGAAATGGGCTTTACCAAACTCGTGAAGAGGGATGAAGGTGTTTATGAAAACGTGACTCGATCAGGTACCGAGAAAAGGTTTATGAAAGCTAACGACCCTGCCTCGATGCCGAATTTTCATAATAAAATTAACGACTAAGAAAGAATTAGGAAAGATACCTAACGCCGTCTGCGCGGCGGTATTTGTCTTGAGATTTTGCTCATTGGATACTGTGTTTTGCCCCGTGCAGGCGCTGTCGCTTAAAGCTGAGTGTGCACTCATGCAAGCCGTGGCGGTTCCGCCCGCGCTAACAATGCCAGTGTTAAAGTGCGCGAAGGGTGAAATCGTTTGAATCAGCCGGGTTTTTGATTGACGACTTTCTCCGGCTTGATGAGCAGATGTTCGGTCACCTCAAGCAAGCGCTTTGTGCCAACCTCGCTGTTAACACCAATAAGGTGTTTCGCGTTTACCACGACACTTGGCACGCTAGCGACCTTGTAAGCGCGACTGAGCGTATCAGCCTTGGCCAGTCTCCGCTTCACATTCTCCGAATCAAAAGCCTGTCTGAATGCAGCCTCAGTTGTGCCTTTGCCTTCAAACCACGCCGCTACGGTATCCAAAGACGCGAGGTTACGCCGCGCGGTATGTATGTCCGCGAAAAACCTCACATGATTCTCTTCAAGAATGCCTAGTTCTTGCATGGTGAAATAAGTCTGACCGTACAAGCGCCATAGATTGCTGCCTAGTACCGGTGTGCGTACAAACTTCACGGAGTCTGCGTTTTCTTTAACCCAGCTTTCGATTTCTGGATCAAAATTAAAACAATGCACGCATCCGTAAGAAAAGAATTCCATGACTTCATCTTTTCGCCCTCTGACTTTGCCGGGCTCTGCCAGCACTTGGTAATGCCTGCCCTCTACAAATTTGCCATCAGGAACGTCTGTGACCACCATTGTGCTGAAATAAATCACAATCGCGATAGCGATAGCGCCAACGGCTCCAATGGCTATTTTCTGTTGTTGTAAAAATTTCTTTTTCTTGTTCGCCATTTGATAAATCTCTGTTTTATTGATCAACCCTAATAAGGAGAGCTTAACAATTTGATGACTCTTTAGACAATTGTGTACCATGATGATTCTCGAATAATAAATAGGATCACAAGTAATGACTCAGATGCCAGCAATAAGCCTCGCGGCTGTACCAGGACGCAGGAAAGCAACCATAGAGCTCGCACAGGAAATTGAAAAGCGCGGGTTTAGTGGTATCTACGGCCCGAGTCTTGGGGATTCTATGGCGCTGTGTGAAGCGTTGGCTCTGGCGACAAATGAAATTACCTTCGGAACGACCATCATGCCGATTTATTTTCGGCAAGTGACCGACTTTGCGCAAACGGCATCGTTTATTCACGAGGTCTCAGATGGCAGGTTCAGGTTTGGAATTGGGGTCAGCCATGCGCCAGCACTCAAATCAAGAGGTATATCTGCTGGCAAGCCCCTCACAGACACCAGAAATTTTGTAGAGGAACTTCGTGCAGTACCCCGCGCCGGTGAGCTTCCACCGATTGTGTTGGCGACCCTAAGGAAGAAAATGATTGCTTTGTCAGAAGAAATTGCTGAGGGCATGGTCTTCGCTAATGGGGCTAGGTCACATATGAAAGAGTCGCTTGCGACACTGAGCTCGGCGGCCCGTGACAATGAAGACTTTTTTATTGGCGATATGATACCCACTTGTATCAATGATGATGTCGAGGTTGCAAAGGCGGTAAATCGAAAAACCCTCACTTCGTATGCGATGCTGCCTAACTATCGAAACTATTGGAAGGAAGCTGGGTACGAAGAAGAGATGACGGCTATCGAGCAGGCGGTTGAAGCTAAGGAATTTGATAAGGTGCCGGCACTTCTCAGTGACAAATGGTTAGCTGATACGACCTTGTTTGGCTCAGCTTCTGCGGTCAGAGAGGGCGTTGAAGCCTGGTTTGACAGTGGTGTTAGAACACCGATTCTCGTGCCTTCCTCTGCCAATGGCGGACAGATGAAAGCTTTTGAAGAAATGTTGGCTATTTTTTAGGATCGCGACGCTAGGTTTGCAATATTGATTGCGCGCCTTTAACAAATTTTTTCTCCTCATCGCCTTCGAGCGCCTTTTTAGGCGGTGGCTCAGGTATCCGTATGCCTTTTTGGCATGCGGGTCGCGCTTTCATTTGATCGAGCCATCGGTCAAGGTTCTCCAGTCCTTCACGAGAGACACCAGACCAGCGATAGGTTCTAACCCAGCACCAGTTGGCGATATCGGCGATCGAATAGTCATCTGCCAGCCATTCGCTGTCTTTCAGTGCTGTATCCAGGACCTCGAATAGCCTTCTTGACTCATTCTGGTATCGCTCGATAGCAGGCTGTATTTTCTCTGGAAAGTAGCGATAAAAAACATTGGCTTGTCCCATCATGGGGCCTATACCACCCATTTGGAACATCAGCCATTGCATAACTCGAGAGCGACCCTTTTGATCCGTTGGTAAAAGTTTGCCAGTGAGTTCGGCGAGGTAAATCATGATTGCGCCGGTTTCAAATACGACAAAGTCGTCGTTGTTACGATCGACGATGACAGGAATTCTTCCATTCGGATTCATGGCGAGGAATGCTGGTGTTTTTTGATCCCCCCTGCTTAAGTTGATCGGATTGACGTTGTAGGGTAGCGCAAGTTCTTCAAGGGTAACGGAAGCTTTATGCCCGTTGGGCGTGCCTGTTGTATAAAGATCTATCATTCAATCACCGTATGTTATCTTGGTTAGTCGTTGCTTTTCTTGCGAGTGAGTATTGCGAATCAAAGTGGTTGGCGCGATGTGATACTAAAATGCTACTGCTCTCTGCAGAATCTTGTCGTAGAAGTCGCTATCAAGGCGGGCATAGCAGGGCTCGCCAGGCTTTTTGACCAATACATAGTCGTCAATTTTATCGAGATGAAATGCTTCTTCTCTTAAACTATTCTTTTGCAGCTTGTGCGTTGAGGTTGTCGGCAATTCAGAAAGTATCCTAATAAAAATAGGTCTTGCATAACTAGGCAGACTCTCAGTGATGTGGTCGCTGAGGGACTGCAAATCAGCGTTACCCATCGAAACGCCCTCTCTGAAAACGATAGCAGCCATGCCTGCGCGACCGTCTGTGCCCGGTATTTTTACACCATAGGCATTTGTGAACACCACATCCGCGTGTTGGTTGATGATTTCAGCCAGTTCATTCGTTGAAACGTTTTCGCTCTTCCAGCGGAAGGTGTCGCCAATTCGGTCGACAAATTGATAATGCTTTTGACCAAAGGAAAAGCCTACCTCGACGGTCTTCATGAGGTCTCCGCTGTTAAAATAAAGGTTGCCCTTAGTAATAACATCACGAACAAGCTTCTTTTGAGTGGCTTCGTTGTTGGTATAGCCTTCAAATTTGGTCGTGTCGGTGATTTCAATTAAAAGTAGGCCTGCCTCCCCGTCAGTCACTTCGATACAACAACCATTGCTATCTCGAATGATTTTTTCTTGTGCAACGTCATAGGACACCAGTTTTACCGGCGCGACACCCATGCCAACGGTGCACGCCTTATTAAGTATATTGCCAAAGCCGCCATTGCCCTCACTGGCTGCGTAAAACTCGCCGATGCGGTCTATCTGGAATCTTGCTTTGAACTGGTTCCATATGTCTGGTCGAAGTCCATTTCCAACGATCGTTCTAACCGGATTGTCGGCATCGTCTACCTGTTCAGGCCTACTCATCAAATAGCGAATCAGTTCGCCAATATATATGAAACTTGTGCAATTGTTTTTTCGAATGTCTTCCCAGAAAGCACTGATAGATAGTCGCCTTCGAATCACGGTAGATGCACCAACATGGAATGCTGCCAGTAAGCCCATAATGAGTCCCGTTCCATGGTAAAGGGGAAGGCAGTTGTACATTCGATCGTTGTGATTTATCCGCAGCAGACTCACGCCGGACATCTGTGACCCCGATATCGCTCTTTTATTAGAAACAATGGCCGCCTTGGGCAAACCCGTTGTGCCTGACGTGAAGATATAGAATGCTGTCGAACCTGTCTTTATGGTCTCTGTCACCGAGAGGTTTCTTCTATCGCCTGAGTCGTCCTCGGGATCTAGTGTGATCGCCCAATTTGGCAGGTCGGTATCTTTACCATCTGTCACCATCAAAAAGTCTTCACCATCACGCATTTCTACCTGATCTTTTACATCACTGAGAGTTTTTGTTAGCTCTGAACCAAAAATACACTTCTGAGAGTCAGTAAGATTGATACAGTGCGTTAGTGGTTGTTTCGTCAGATTTGTGTTGATAAGACCAGCGGTCGCACCGGATTTGTTAATGCCGAGTAAGCAGACAACAAAGGCGATGCGGTTTTGCATAAACAGACTGACGCATTCACCCGGTCTGATGCCCTGATCGATTAGATTATTTGCGATAACGTTAGCTCGTTCGTTCAGCTGCTTCCAGCTGACCTGCTCCCCTTCGCAGAGTAGGGCGATTGCATCCGGACGGACGGCTGCTTGCACCTCAACTAATTTGGCCATGCAGTCACTGCTGTCATCCGGTGGAGATTTCAGTCGGGCCGCGCTAAGTAGTATTTTTAAATCGCCGAAGAAATTACCAACCTTCCCCATGGAACACCTATATGATCAAATCATGAATACAAACTAACAAATGCAGCTTTTGGTAACCACCTGATTGTTAATAAATCGTTACAAAAAGCCGTTGCACGAAAGCATAGGGGAATAAAAACATGCGCTTTGCCAACGAGATTTTTAAATTCACCATCGTTCTACAGATGTTGTCGGTTGCATCGGGAACGGCGTTAGCAGCAGACGAAGGGGCATTGGTTTTTACCGAAGAAATTCCCAACTATCTCGATTACTCCGATACGCTCTCAAGTTCTGGACAGCCTTTAGCTATACATATTCCTTTGTTGGCACGAACGGGCTTCGATCAAATCATTTATCTTGCGTTGACGACAAATATTACGGCGATTCAAAAGGAAGATGAGCTCGCACTAAAAAACGGTATGGACTTCTTGCACGTTGCAGTCGATTTTGAAAGGCCAAGTCTGCGAAACTTCGAGTTGTTTGCAGCAATCTTAAATAGCTCGGCAGATCAAAAAACTCTTGTACATTGTCAGGTAAATTTTAGGGCTTCCACATTTTTGTTTCTGTATCGGGTGATCTATCTCGGCGTACCTATCGGCGAAGCTAAAAGAGACCTGGATAAAGTCTGGGGCCCGGATCAAGTTTGGTATCGTTTTATTACAAACACCTTGGCCGCCTACGGTCTGTCGCATGAATGTGATGCTTGCGATTGGCAAGAACGTGAGTTTGATTAACCCTCTAAAACTTGTGTGTTTTGCTGAGATGCGGTGTCAGGCCTTGAATTTTGATAACCCTTTCCATTATGTGTGTTTTCCTAAGTTGCGATGTCAGGCGGTAAAAGAGATCGAACCTTGAGAGTAGGGTCAGTTCAAAAGCGAGTTGAAATGTTAGTTTTTATTTACAATTCGAATACAACAGTTTGATGAAGGAGTGTTGTGAGAGATTGACCATTGGAGGCGAGACAATTTGCCGTCCAGTCGCGACGAAACGCCAAATACGCCTACAAAATAGGGTTTTTGGCGCTCTTTTTAGGGTCAGATGTCGATATTTCGACACTAATCATGCTGTTTCCATCTAATTTTATAGGGTAAATCTCGTTTTACTGCTCAAGTTACTAACATTTCCTCGCGAAACACTGTTTTCACCTAAATGCAAATTGTTTTGATTCGATTTTTGCGGCGGATGTCTGCAAAGCGTTGTTTAATGGGGTCTACAGAACGACTGTACAAAAAATGATCAGATTGACTCGAAGGCCGTCTGATGTGGATGTGCTGCACACTGAGCGGAGTTATCACCAGACTTATCCACAGAAAATGTGGAAAACTCGATCATCTTTGCCTGCAAAAGTTAGTAAGCACACACCAACTATCCGAATTCTTGGAAAATGACCTATTTATCGGGCTTATGATGCTCTAGAAGGTTGATAGTGGGAGATCATAATGGTGTGATGAGGCGAGAAATTTATGGATAGACTCATCAAATAGGAGTGTTATGACGATAGAAGTGTGCGGATATTGTGACGATAAATTCTCCAAAGTAAAAGACTTGCTTGCCAGCAGTGTTCAAGCTGGAGATGACCTAGGCGCCTCCTTTGCTGCGACCGTCGATGGCGAGATGGTTGTAGACCTCTGGGCCGGTACGACGGATGAAGCACAAACGTCACCATGGGAGAAAGATACGATCGTCAACGTCTACAGCACCACCAAAACAATGTCATTCCTCTGTGCGTTGGTGCTGGCTGACAGAGGACAACTAGATTTTGACGCCTCGGTCGCAACTTACTGGCCTGAGTTCGCACAAAATGGCAAAGAAGCTGTCAAAGTGTGGCATTTGATGAACCATGCGGCTGGATTGTCTGGGCTCGAAGTCCCTGTTTCCACAAGTGATATGTACGACTGGGACAAAATCACGGGTTTATTGGCGGCGCAGGCACCTTGGTGGGAGCCTGGGACTGCAACGGGCTATCACGCGATCACTCAGGGTTACTTAATTGGTGAAGTCGTCAAGAGAATCTCGGGAAGATCTTTGGGGCAATTTTTTGCTGAAGAGATCGCCCAACCACTAGATGCAGATTTTCATATCGGTGTGCCGGAAGATGTGTTTCCGCGCATAGGATGTCTTATACCGCCGGGTGGTGGTGATGCCAACCCGGCTGTGCAAGGAGATCAGGACTCGATTGTAGCGCGAACTTTCCGAAATCCGCCGGTTAGCGCCTTGGAATCGAGGACGAGTGAATGGCGAAAAGCAGAAATACCTGCCGCCAACGGCCACGGGAACGCGCGCTCCGTCGCCCGGGTCCAATCTGTGCTCGCCTGTATGGGCGAGGTTGATGGCGTTCGACTGCTATCTGAAGAAACAGCAAAGTCAGTGATGATTGAGCGTATATCGGGAACAGACCTTGTGCTCGGAGTTCCCATGAGTTTTGGCCTCGGCTATGGCTTGAATCCGGTTGTATCGCCCGTTTCTCCAAGTAAAAATGTCTGCGGATGGGGTGGTTGGGGTGGCTCTGTCATTGTTGTTGATCAGGATGTTCGTGCCTCAATCAGCTATGTCATGAACAAAATGAATGATGGACTGACCGGAGATATGCGTTCAGCGAATCTGATCAGTGGGTTTTATCAATCACTATAGAGCTAGGGTATTGCTATATGCCGTCGAAAAAGCGCGCAGTTAGGCACCGTTGTGCCTGAATTTGTTGTCAGATGTCGAAAGACAAACACTGATCCAGATCGATTTCTCGAGGGGATTGGTGCAGGAGCGCATGCAGAGTACCTGCCTCATATCATGGTAAATGCTCTGTTCTTGTCAAAAGCCCATCGGCCTGACGTGAAGCTGTCGCTTGTTTTCGAGGAAACGCGAGACTATTCGAGAAGACTGGTGCTAGATGGTGAGGCGTTGGGCTCAGTGGGTGGTCATGATGAAAGGTCGTTGTTGATTTTTATCGCAGCAGCTTTGCGAGAGGCGGCTGGCATCGCTAAGGAAAAGTCTGTTGTAGCCTCAAACGGCGTGATTGTTGAAGCAATTAGCTTCGAACATCTGGTCAAGCGAGAGGCAGAGCAGCGCACTGTTTTTGTGCTTGATAAAAAAGGCGAAGACCTGAGGGATATCGACCTGCCCTTAGACGGGGCTTTTGTGCTTACTGATCATATCCCAATGCCAAAAAAGACTTTTAAATCCATGCTAAGACAAGGGGTAAAAAAGATCTCCTTGGGCCCTCGCATGCTTCATGCATCCCAGTGCATCACGTTGATCAATAACGAATATGACAGGCGTTTCTATCGCTGATTATGTACTTTCCTCAATAAAGCTAAGGCAGGTTATTGGTGCTGCTGATGCGAGGGCATAACCGGTTGCACTAAACGCCTGTTCAGCAAGTCTCGATATGTTTAAATGCTAGGCTGCGCGCAGGATGTAACGATTGTTTGCGCCTGCGTATTCGTGAATAATCACAGCGTGATTATTAAAGGGCAGTAATGAGTTGCTGCTATAACAAGAGATTTAAACGGCAAAAATTATGACGACAGAAGATTCAGCTAACACAATTAAATCCATTGCTATTTTAGGTGGCACAGGTGATCTAGGCGGAGGCTTGGCGAGGCAATGGTCCCGTGCGGGATATCAGATTCTGATTGGATCAAGAACCGAAGAAAAGGGTAAAGCGGCTGCCGGAGATTTGTTGGCAGAATTCCCTGATCTGAACGTCACCGGGCATGAAAATCTGGCTGCAGCGACGGCCGCTGATCTTGTCGTGCTCACTGTTCCATTCGCGCACCAGATCAGCACACTTGAGTCCGTCAAGTCTGGTCTAACAGGCAAGGTCTTGATCGACGTTACAGTGCCATTAATGCCACCCAAAGTGGGCACGGTTCAGATGCCCGAAGCCGGTTGCGCAGCCGTCATGGCGCAGGCGTGTGTTGGTGATGATGTGTCAGTAGTCTCTGCGTTTCAAAATGTAGGTGCCATGCATCTTCAGGAAGATCACGCTATCGAGTGCGATGTTCTTGTCACGGGCAACAAAAAAGCGGCACGAGATACAGTGATCAGTCTGATCGAAGCGCTCGGTTTACGTGGCTGGCACGCGGGGCCTTTGGCGAACGCAGCAGCAGCGGAAGCACTGACGTCTGTGCTTATATCAATCAATCGTCATCATAAGATTAATGGTGCCGGTCTTGTTATCACCGGGGAATCAGGCAGCTAGGCTGTCTGGTTTTATTTGATATGAAGCTCCAGTTTATTGGTCTCGAAAACGTCCCCATGATCGAACCGGGTGATGACCTTGTCGCGGTGATTGAGCAGTCGCTTGAAAGTATGGGTGAACGATTGCAAGAGGACGACGTTTTAGTACTAGCGCAAAAAATCATCTCGAAAGCAGAAGATAGGTACCTTGATTTGCGAACTGTCGAGCCAACGGCGGAAGCGATAGCACTTGCGGCTGAGGTCGACAAGGAGCCTAACAAAGTGCAGGCAATTCTTGACGAATCTAACGAAGTTGTCCGCAAGCGTGCCGGGGTGTTGATCGTCGAGCACAAGTTAGGTTTTGTACAAGCAAATGCTGGAATTGATCAATCTAACATTTCCCATAAGGATGACGACGGCGACAACATATGCCTGCTACTGCCGATTGATCCCGATAAAAGCGCGGCGAAGTTGCGCTCGGAGCTGATGTCGCGACATGCCGTAAATGTCGGGGTCATTATAAATGATTCGATAGGGCGAGCTTGGCGAAACGGTTCCATGGGTCTCGCTATCGGGGTTTCTGGTTTTACCGCCGTTGAAGATTATATTGGTGCAACAGACATTTATGGCCGAGAGCTTATGGTTACGGAAGTTGCCGCGGCCGATGAAATGGCCTCTGGTGCATCTCTTGTGATGGGGCAGACCAGTGAAAAAGCACCGATTGTGCTGGTGAGAGGGTATCAACCTCGAGAGCCTGAAGACACTACACGCGTTGGCGTGAAACCGTTGATTCGGGAAAAACAAATGGATCTTTTTCGTTAGTATGGTTAGTTCAACGACAAAAAATTGTTTGGCAATTTCCGGCGGTGTCGGTGGGGCGAAACTTGCTCTGGGACTGTCGCATTGTATGCCGGCCGAAAGCCTTTGCGTTGTTGCTAACACCGGTGATGATTTCACTCATTTGGGTTTCAAGATCTGCCCGGACCTCGACACGGTGTTGTACACCCTCGCCGACTTGAATAACAAAGAGTTGGGTTGGGGTCAGCACGGTGAGTCTTGGAATTTCCTCAACGCGCTCGAGTCAATGGGCGGTGAAACCTGGTTTCAGCTAGGTGACAGGGATTTGGCAACACACTGTATCAGAACTCAGATGCTCGGGTCGGGTGCCAGTCTAACGGAAACGACACGTCACCTTTGTCAGGCGCTGGGGGTGAGTGTCAATCTTTGTCCAATGACGGATGACCGGGTCGCAACGATTGTACACTGCGAAAATGAAGACCCTGTGAGCAAAAATAAATCCATTGAGCCCATGGCTTTTCAGCACTATTTCGTTCGGGACCGTTGCCAGCCCGCAGTCACGGGTTTTTCTTTCGAGGGAATCGAATCAGCTGAGCCTAGCGGTGAATTTCTTGCTGCGCTGGCCAGTAACAAGCTTGGTTCAATCCTTATTTGTCCTTCTAATCCTTTTGTCAGTGTTGATCCGGTACTCAAGCTCCCGGGAGTACTAGACGCCATGAAAGCATCACCCGCGCCAGTGATTGCCGTTTCGCCCATTGTTGGTGGGCAGGCGATCAAGGGACCTGCGGCGAAGATGATGGCTGAGCTTGGAATGCCCGCCAGTGCGTTGGCTGTGGCTAAACATTATCGGGGCCGTATTGATGGATTTGTCATAGACGAAGCGGATGCGTTGCTCAAAGAAGAGATAGAAGGATTGGGTATACCCACTATCGTGACTAAATCTGTCATGGTAACGTTAGAAGATCGCATCGCGCTGGCGAAAGTGGTACTCGACTTTGCCGATCAACTGACTTCCTGAACGACCAATTAATCACAGACGGCCTGGCAATTAACCTTCAAATGAATACGACTGCAGTTATCCCCATCAAGCAGCTAAATGACGCCAAAAAACGTCTGGCAGATCATCTGTCTTCGGAGCAGCGTCAGTCTCTGAGTCAGGTGATGTTTGAGGATGTGCTAGAAGCAGTGACAAGCTGCGACCGCATTGGTGAGGTCGTGGTTGTAACCAATGATGAATCCGTGGCGGCAATCGCCGCTGCTTTTTCTGCCCGGGTTTTGCCCGAGCCTGATACCCGTGGTTTGATTGCTGCCGTAAGCCATGCAGCTGCATTACTTTCGACAGAAGGTGTAAACAGTATGGTCTTTCTGCCCGGAGATGTACCATTGGTCTCTGTTGACGAACTTGAAGTTGTTCTGGACGGTTTCGGTATGCGCGACCATCCTGAGTTACTTATCGTTCCGGCGGATGATCTGGGTGGGTCAAACTGTGTTGCCTGCTCACCACCCAATTGTATCGAGTTCAAGTTTGGGGAGGATAGTTTCAGGAAACATTTAAGAGAGTCTGAATCGAAAGGCGTTGATACCTCCATCGCGCGACTGCCCGGAATAGGACTTGATGTCGATACGCCAGACGATCTCGCACAACTAAGCCAGATTTTGTCGCAACAGAATACTCAAACACATACTTTCAAATTTCTGGTTCAATCTGGTTTGCTTTTAGACAAGAAAAATCAGTCTGAGAGTAAGCTAACCCAACACCAAACCAGGTAATAGAGCCCCATCGGATATAAGTTATGACTTCCAGTAATGAACATTTGATCTCTGAATTGCTCGAGACAGCGTTGATTAAGCCGCTTTCGGATTCAGAGATACTCGCATTATCAGCGACTACCAACACCGCGGCATTGATGAGTGTGGCTGCTCAAATAAGAGATTTTGGCCATCAAAATGTTGTGTCTTATTCTCGAAAAGTGTTCATTCCTCTTACGCACTTGTGTCGTGACGTTTGCCATTACTGCACGTTTGCGCAAGTGCCTAGAAAACTCAAGGCACCTTACCTGACCCCGGATGAAGTGCTAAAGATAGCGAGTGATGGCGCTAAAGCGGGTTGCAAAGAAGCGCTCTTTACACTTGGTGATAGACCAGAAATGCGTTACAAAGCGGCGCGAGAGGGCCTGAAAGAGTTGAAGCAGGATTCGACGCTTTCTTATCTCCACGATATGGCCGAACTGGTATTCGCTGAGACAGGCATGCAGCCACACTTGAATCCAGGTCTTATGGATTCTACGGAGCTAGCAGCGCTGCGTAAGGTGTCCGTTTCCATGGGCATTATGCTTGAAAGCGCCTCGCCAAGACTGTTGGAAAAAGGTATGCCCCATCATGGCTCGCCAGATAAGGATCCTGCATTAAGGCTAGAAACTATTCGTTTAGCGGGAGAGGCTAAAATACCGTTTACTTCCGGCATATTAATTGGCATCGGTGAAACGAGGCGAGAACGAATCGAATCGTTGTTAACCTTGCGAGCGGCAAACGTTGATAACGGCCATATTCAAGAAATTATTATCCAGAACTTCAGGGCTAAACCTGAAACCCTAATGGCAAATGCACCAGAGCCTGATCTCAACGAACTGCTGTGGACCCTGGCGTTAGCGCGTATTATCTTCGGGGCAAAAATGAATATTCAGGCGCCACCGAATTTAAGCCCTGGTGTGCTACCGCAAATTGTTAACGCGGGCATTAACGACTGGGGTGGTGTTTCGCCGGTCACTCCCGACTTTGTAAACCCCGAGGCGCCATGGCCTCACTTAGCTAATCTTGCGTCCGAAACCGCCAATGCCGGGAAACTTCTCATCGAGCGTCTGGCAATCTACCCTGACTATGCCGTTGATGCAGAGACTTGGCTCGATCCTGATATGCAACCTCTGATACGCAGAGCGATTGATGGTGAAGGTTTCGCCCGTGCCGATACGTTTACGGCTGAAACTTGGTCGGCTGGTGCAATAGGTGATCCGCCTGAGGCTGATCTCGCGAGAGTGACCAATATACCCCAGCGAAGAGTCAGTGAAGATCTGGGGGAGATTCTGCAGAAAGCTAAGTCTGGGAGCGAGTTGGCAGAGCACGAAATCGTTCGACTGTTTAAGGCCAGAGGAGATGACCTTACTTACGTTTGCCAGGCTGCAAATGATGTGCGCAAGCAGCTGGCTGGCGATGAAGTCACGTTTTGTGTCAACAGAAATATTAACTATACCAACGTTTGTTATTTCAAGTGCCAGTTCTGCGCGTTCTCTAAAGGCAAGATGAGTGAAAACTTGAGGGGTCGACCGTATGATCTCGACCCGGAAGAAGTCATGCGTCGCACGAAAGAGGCTTACGATCGGGGAGCGACAGAAGTTTGTCTGCAAGGTGGCATCCACCCGGAATACGATGGGAACACCTATATCGACATTTGCCACAGTATCAAGCAGGTGGTTCCGGAGATGCATATTCATGCCTTCTCGCCGTTAGAAGTCTGGCAGGGAGCGCATACCCTTGGATTGGGTTTGTCAGAATATCTGGGGCAGCTGAAAGAAGCAGGGCTGGGCACGCTGCCGGGAACAGCAGCGGAAATTCTTGACGACGAGGTAAGGGCGACACTTTGCCCCGATAAGCTAAATTCGGCTCAGTGGCTCGAAGTTATGGAAGCTGCACATGGTCAGGGGTTTAACACAACCGCGACCATTATGTACGGGCATATCGAAAAATATGAGCACGTTGCACGCCATCTGTTAAAGATTCGTCGACTGCAGGAGAAAACTAACGGCTTTACAGAGTTTGTTATTCTGCCTTTTATTCATATGGAAGCGCCAATTTATCTCAAAGGTAATGCAAGACAGGGACCGACCTTTAGAGAGGCTTTACTTATTCATGCAGTTTCTCGCCTGGTCCTAAACCCATTGTTCCGAAATATTCAGGCGTCATGGACGAAGCTTGGTCACGCAGGTGTGACCGCTTGTTTGAATGCCGGAGTGAACGACATCGGAGGGACGTTGATGAACGAGACGATTACTCGTGCAGCAGGTGCCAGCCACGGTCAGGAAACAAGCCCGGAAGAAATGGAACGAATGATTCTTGCTGCAGGGCGTGTGCCACGCCAGCGAACGACAGACTACGGAGAAGTCAGCGAGCTGCAGAAGCAGCGCGGTCGAGGCGCAAAGACCTTACTTGAGCCTGAATATACGTCAGCAAAAAAATATGATCGGAAAAAGTCTGGAAGTAAAAAGAAGGATCTTTACCGTCCCGGACTCGATTCGGACGGCAAATTATCAGCGCCTTCAAATGATGATCAAGGCGAAGACAAGCTCTCGGGTGCCGATATTATCTAACCAAGTAATATTTCGTAGCCACAATATAAACCCAACAATAACCAGTGCTAGATGGTTAGCAACAATAATGCGAGGATTTAGAACATGCCAGTGCCCCAAAGAACAGCGTTAACACTCCCGGATCCAAGAGGCGTCAACGAAACGATAGAGTTAGCAAAATGGGCTGAGGCCGAGGGTTATGATGATCTTTGGTTCGCAGACAGTTCAGGTGTTGATGCGCTGACAACGGCAGCTGCGGTCGCGCTTAATACCAATCGATGTCGTATCGGCACGGCTATTATCCCTGTGTTTTCTAGAACACCAGCGGTCTTGGCGTCAACTGCCCACGTGTTGCACCAACTGTCTAATGGACGATTTATTCTAGGGCTGGGTTCTTCAAGTCAGACGATGATGGAAAATTGGCATGGACTAGAATTTGAGAAACCATTGTCGAGAGTAAAAGAAACAACGCAGCTGATCAAAAGCATGTTGAAAGGTGAAAAGAGTGACTTCGACGGCGCAACAGTTAAGAGTAAAGGCTACCGGCAGTTGCCGCTTGATGATGGCGCGCAACCGGTTTACATGGCTGCCTTGCGCAGCAAGATGCTCGAGACCGCTGCCGAGTTTAGCGATGGCGTGATTCTCAATTTGTTCCCTAAAGATTCGCTACCGAGAATGATGGAACACATAAAAATCGGTGCAGAACGAGCGGGCAAGAAACTTGAAGACGTTGAAATAGTTTGTCGACACCAAGTGGTTGTTAGCGACGACAAAGAGAATGCTCGAAATTTCATTCGCCGAGGTTTTGCGCCCTATTACGCGACGCCAGTGTACAACGCGTTTTTGGCTTGGTCCGGGTATGAAGATGTCGCTAAAGAGATCGCCGAGGGTTGGGCGGCGAAAGATCGTGATCGAACGACGGGTGCACTTGATGATAAGTTAGTCGATGACATCGCTATTCTGGGTTCGATGGGAGAGTGTCACGACCGCATCAGGGAGTATGGTGATATGGGTATTACGACCCACATCATCTCATGTGTTTCCCCCAAAGATGCGCAGGCAACCTATGACGCATTTACTGCCAAAAATTTCAGCTTCTGAGAAGTTTGAAGAACAGTAGGCTATTGTCTATCCGGCAATAGTATTTGAAACATCATTAAATCTAAAAACAGAGGATAAGAAAATGAAACTAGGCATACTCAGCGGCTATTCCGGACGCAACATGGACCTTGGCATTGAGAAAATACAGGCAGCCGAAGCGATGGGGTACGAGTCTGTATGGACGGCAGAAGCCTATGGGTCAGACGCGGTAACACCAGCAGCTTGGATTCTTGCTAACACCAAGAAAATGAAAGTAGGCACCGCTATTATGCAGATGCCAGCGAGAACTCCAGCGTGTACAGCGATGACTGCGATGACTTTAAACCAGCTATCTAATGGTCGGTTTATTGTTGGTCTTGGCGCTTCCGGCCCACAGGTTGTTGAGGGCTGGCACGGTGTTGCTTACGGTCGACCTATCACCAGAACGCGCGAATATATTGAGATTTTGCGCATGATTATGGCAAGGGAAGGTAAAGCTGAGTACGAAGGTTATCACTATAATCTACCCTACAACGGTGAAGATGGCACCGGGCTAGGAAAACCGCTCAAGAGTATTCTGCAGGCTGATACCAGCATTCCCATTTATACTGCGTCAATTACTAATACAGGCCTCGCAACCAGCGCCGAGCTTGCCGATGGCGTGTTCCCAGTGTGGATGAATCCGGATAGATATGATGTTTTCGAGCCTAGCATTAGCAAGGGATTGCAGAAAGCGGACAAGACTTTGATGGACTTTGATATTGCGCCATTCGTTACGTGCATTTTGGGTGATGATGTAGATTTTTGCAGAGCCCCAATAAAAGCGAATATGGCGCTCTATATTGGAGGCATGGGCGCAAGAGATAAGAACTTCTACAACGATTACGCGAAGGCGTTAGGTTATGAAGATGCTGCTGTAAAGATTCAGGACCTGTATCTTGCGGGTAAGAAAGATGAAGCGGCAGCGGCTGTTCCAGACGAGTTGGTAGATGCCACACATCTTGTGGGTCCAAAAGAGAAAATCGTCGAGCGACTGCAAGCTTGGAAGGCGGCGGGTGACAAGGGTCACGTTGGTAATATGTTGATAGGTGCCGGTCAGCCAGAAGCGCTGGAACTTGTCGCTAGCGAAATGCTTTAGGTTGTAATTGAGATCGTTGGTCAGTGACACTGGCGTTTTATGGCGTTGCTGACCAACCCCTTCATTTTAAATAAATATATGAGCTACACCTTAACTGCCTGTAATGATATTACAGAAATTGGACAGGAAGCATGGGATTCGTGCGCTAATCCTGTTTCATCCCAATACCTGCCGAAGCAGGTTCCATACGACCCCTTTATTTCCTATTCGTTTCTGCATGCGGTTGAAAAAAGTCGTTCTGCGGTAGCAGAAACAGGTTGGGCGCCTTATCACCTTTTGCTCGAAGATGAACTCGGGACTGCTGCGGGTGTTGTTCCGATGTATCTGAAGAGTCACTCGCAAGGAGAGTATGTTTTTGATTATTCCTGGGCAGATGCATTTGAGCGCGCCGGTGGTAAATATTATCCGAAATTGCAGATCGCCGTACCCTTCACGCCAGCAACTGGCCGAAGGCTGTTAGTGACTGATTCTGCGGATGCGGAGTCGATTCAGGAATATTTGTTGGGTGGTGTGACGCAGGTGGCGGAAAAAGTTGGCGTTTCGTCAGTGCACGTCACCTATGCTGAAAAAGCGCAGTGGGAAAAGATGGGATCACTGGGTTTTCTTCAAAGAACGCACCAGCAATTTCACTGGCAGAACCAGGAGTTCTCCGATTTTGATGATTTTCTCGCTGCGCTATCGTCGAAGAAGCGAAAAAATATTAAACGGGAGCGAAAGGCTGCGCTTGCCGGTGGCGTTGAAATTGAAAGATTAACCGGCTCCGATATCAAAGAGCACCACTGGGATGCCTTCTACCGATTTTATATTGATACTGGCGGTCGCAAGTGGGGGACACCTTACCTAACCCGGGAGTTTTTCTCCCTTATCGGCGAGACTATGGCCGAACACATTCTGTTAATCATGTGTCAACGTGATGGGCGTTATGTCGCAGGTGCAATCAATTTCATTGGTGGCGAGTGTCTGTTTGGTCGTAACTGGGGGTGCATAGAAGACCACCCGTTTTTACATTTTGAGGTGTGCTACTACCAGGCTATTGAGTACGCAATCGAGAAAGGGCTGAATCGGGTAGAGGCGGGTGCGCAGGGCCAGCACAAACTCGCGCGAGGTTATCTGCCAACACATACATACAGTGCTCACTGGATTGTAAATGCCTCCTTCAGGGACGCAATTTCTCATTTCCTTGAACAGGAAAACCGATATATTGACGAAGAAATTGAATATCTTGACGAACATTCCCCATTCCGACGCCCATCATCAGGTTAAAGGTTGCGGTTATAAAACGGTCACGTTGCCCGACATGACTGCCCCAGTTACTTCTATAGGCTCTTGATTACGGATTGTTTGTTGTTGTCCGGCAGATGCCTGATGTGCGAGTGCAATACCATCAAGATTCATTAACGCTCATTGTTCGCTAAAGCGCAGAGCAAGGACGAGAGGGTTTTAAACCATGCTAACCTCTCTTTAGTGGGCATCACAGTGCAACAGAAACATTCACTTTCATGGCTCAGCATCAACGGACGTTTATTACGATGATATGCGACATGAGAGATGAGACACGAGACACGAGACACGAGACAGGGACAGAAACAGAAACAGAAACAGGAAAACTAAAGTAAGAATTGCACTCAATGAAGAGAAAAATAGCGTGGCTCGGTATTTTTGTGCGGTCTCTGTACAATTGAAATACTAAGAGCTGTTGTGAAGTTGGTATTGATGAGGTTGCATGGATGTTTCCTCGATATCCCCTGGAGAGTAGATATGGCAGAAAAAGAATATTACCTCACGGATGTGTTTGCTGAGGGACCCTATGCGGGTAATAGACTTGCGACCATCATTGACGCCTCAGACTTAAGCTCGGAAGAAATGCAGCGTATCGCGCTCGCTTTTAATTTTGCTGAAACAACTTTCATTTGTGGTGGGAATTCGGAGGATGGTTTTGATGTGCGAATTTTTACACCTGCGGCGGAAATTCCTTTCGCAGGCCACCCAACATTGGGAACCGCTTACCTGCTGCGGCAAGTACTCAAGTACGCCGACGCTGACCTTGTCGAATTGAACCTTGCGGCTGGAAAAATACCGGTCACTTTTGGTCGCGACCGTGTGTTGTGGATGCGACAGAATCAACCGATATTTGGCGAGCAGCCGAAACACGAGGTTGTCGCCGAGCAGCTTAGCATCGACATGAACGATATCAATACGCATTATCCTTGCCAGTATGTTTCTACGGGTCTGGAGTTTTTGCTTGTCCCCCTTGTATCGACTAAAGCACTCAAACGCGTTTCGATTGATGTTAACGATTTAGCACCTGCAGTGTTGCTCTTTAGTGAGGGTGGTTATGAAGATGCACAACAAATGTCAGTAAGAATGTTCGCTGCCGAGTTCGGTATCAGTGAGGATCCGGCAACCGGAAGCGCGAATGGTTGTCTTGCAGCATATCTTGTTGAGCATAGATATTTTGAAACTTCTGACATTAATATCAAAGTCGGGCAGGGCTATGAAGTACAACGGCCATCCCAGCTTTACCTGCGTGCAAGTAAGGATGTACTCGGTAAGTTTGATGTTAATGTCGGGGGTAGGGTAAACCTTGTTGCTAAGGGGCAGTGGTTGCTGTGAGTGCTGCAAACACCCTACCTAATATTATTCTTGATGAAGCGGCTTTAGACTACGCTCGTATTTTGAAACAACTGGGTTGTCAGGAAGTCTTTGAGTGCCACACATATTTCGCCGAATGTCCGGTTGAGTGCAATATCTTGCTTGGTAGTGCGCCGCTTGCGGAGAAATTTCTGCAGGCTGGACATCGTGCTAAATGGATTCAATCAACCTGGGCCGGAAATGCAAAGCTGATCCCTTTTCTCAAAAAAGTCGACACAATACTTACCGGTGTGAAAGGCGTATTCGGACCACTAATTGCAGAATATGTATTCGCCTATCTGCTACCAGAGATTCGAGGCACAAAACGATTATCTAACGCTCAGGCAGAAAACAGATGGGACAGCTTCGAACCTGACACACTGCAGGGCAAGGAGTTTGTCTTTGTTGGTGCTGGCTCGATTGGTGCCTATGTCGCGAATATCGCACGCGCGTTCGGCATGCGGACTGTCGGTGTATCAAGAAGTGGAGTTAGCCTCGATAGTTTTGATCGCATGTATTCCGCAGACAAGCTCGAACAAGCTATGCGAACCGCCGACTATATCTTATTGTCTGTGCCGGAAACGCCTGCATCCTCGCGGATAATTGGCCGTTCGGCGCTCGCAGCAGTGAAACCCGGTGCGACGCTGATCAACGTTGGGCGGGGCAGCACGTTGAATACCTCTGCGGCGATCGACGCGCTCGCGGCCAATCAGCTTTCATTGGTTGTTTTAGACGTTTTTGACACGGAGCCCTTGCCAGCTGATAGCCCTTTGTGGGGAAAACCCAATTTGATAATAACCCCTCACATTGCAGCCGTCAGTCATCCCCAAGTGATAGCTAAGAAGTTTTTAAGTAACCTCGCTCGCTACAAATGCGGTGACGACCTTGTTGATGTGATAGACCCTTTGATTGGTTACTAGTGCTCTTCGCTTTTTAGTTGGGTGCTTTTTTAAATGATTTTGAAAAGAATGCTAGAGACAATGTGATGAATGATTTGGAAAAACTGCAGGATCAGTCGCCTCATGCGGAAGCGATTGGGTTTGTGTTAACGGGTACCGACGGCCCAGCTTGTTTGTTTAAAATGCCATACGCTGAACATCTGATTGGTGATCCTGATACTGGCGTCATTCATGGCGGCGCAATCACTGCCATTTTAGATAACGCATGTGGTTGGGCTGTTCGAAACCACCCGGACTGGGATAGCGAGTCGAGTATGGCAACGCTGGATCTAAGAATCGACTATATGGAGCCGGCAGTACCACACGTCGATGTGTTAGTGCGTTCCGAGTGTTTCAAACTCACCCACAACATCGCTTTTGTTCGAGGGGTGGCGTATCAGAAAGATGTAAACGACCCTATCGCTACCTCAATGGCAACGTTCATGTTGGGCACACCAAATACCCCAAGACAACCAGCAACCCGGAGCCGCTCATGAAAATACTGCAGCAGCTCAGAAAGGAGGGGAGAGCCGACGACATGCAAGCGCTGGCGGAACATATACCTTATGCCCGCTTTCTCGGTGTGAGGGTAGATCGGAAGAATGACGAAATGATTACGGTGATGCCTTTCAAAGACGCTCTTGTCGGTAATACTAATCTTCCTGCGATTCACGGTGGTGCAATAGGTGCCCTGTTAGAGTTGACGTCAGTGTTGCAGCTGCTGCTTGACACGTCTTGCGAGAAACTGCCAAAAACTGTCGATTTCTCGATTGACTATTTACGCTCGGGCAGGCCGCTGGAAACCTATGGCCGTGCAATCGTCACGCGTCAGGGGCGCAGGGTCGCGAATGTGCGCGCCGAGCTATGGCAAGACGATCCATCGAAACTGATTGCACTCGGTCATGGTCATTTCTTATTGGCGCCGGTTTGAATATGTGTAATCAAATCAAAGGTCATAAAACAGCGAGTGGCGTTCAATCATGATAGACCTCAGTGTCATTCAATGGCTCGATCTTGCAGGTGTGTTTGTTTTTGCTTCGAGTGGTGCGCTTGTGGCGGCGCGTAAGCAGCTGGATATTTTCGGATTTGTCGTGATCGGATTTATCACAGCGGTCGGGGGTGGCACGTTACGGGATATGTTGGTCAACGTGCCAGTCTTCTGGATTCAAGCATCAATTTATGTCTGGATCACATTGGCAGCCTCCGTGGTGACTTTTGGTTTTTCCAGATTTATTGATCAGCGCAAACAATGGATTGTCTGGTTTGACGCAATAGGACTGTCGGTTTTTTGTGTGCTTGGCGCCAGCAAAGGGTTAGAGATAACCGGAGATCCGCTCATTTCTGTGATGATGGGAGTCATTTCAGCTGTATTCGGTGGTGTTTTACGTGACATTGTCTGCAATGAAGTTCCGCTCATTTTTCATGGTGAGATTTATGCCACGGCTGCGTTTCTGGGTTCTGTTCTTTTTGTTAGTGCAATGAGCGTTGGAGCTTCAGAGAATGTTGCCCTTTGGCTCGGAATCGTCGCGGCAATGATGCTTAGATCTGCCGCGGTGATCTGGGGTTGGTCGTTGCCAAAGTCTAAAGGGCTTCGAGACTAATACTGGCTTTTATGACCTCCGGCGCATATTCTCTAGCTTCGAGATAATCATCGTGAGGACGCTAATCGGGCGCAAAGCGAAACGCAAGCGGCGCAACCCGCGGTAACAGTGAATCACATAAAAATGTAATCAAATTTGAGGAGTTGAAATGTCAGACGTATATATTGTGGAAGCCTGCCGGAGTCCT